>JAABUH010000174.1_pt1 | contig 98231 bp, 133 predicted proteins | sample 5559121 | NCBI WGS metagenome assembly JAABUH01 (sample SAMN10711871, study PRJNA513364) | rock metagenome | isolation source: Antarctica rocks | place: Antarctica: Victoria Land, Battleship Promontory nord | collected 2015-12-28
AAAAGCATTCTTTCGCCTCGCTACGTCCTTGAAACCCAATTTATCCTCTACATTCGCGCTAAGTCTCCCGAGGTATCCTCCCGAGAGTTTGTGGTTACGGATGTACGGATGAGCTTGGAGGGATGTCTGGCCTGCTGCCTGTGTTCGCGGCGGCATCAGCATCGGTCAATTAGTCGCTCGTCATGATTCGGAAGAGGGGAGATCGGAGGGGGATTTATAAGACGTTAGGCCCCGAACACAATAGACCTTGGAATCTGTGTTGGGAAGAAGATGACGATGGGCGACTTACCGTTACTATCCCCCTCCTCCCATGCTTCGGATTGATAAGTTGGGTGGTGTAGTATTCCGCCTCTTCAGGTAACACTTTATCATTCGCCAACCTCAAGACTTTTGCTCTCTCCTCCCCAAAGATCCGATACTCTTCCCTCCGAATCGCGAAGATACCTTATCAATTCTGGCTTCTCATCTTCTAGCGAATCGATATGCCGGATAAGTTGACTTGACCTCATCAGATCAACCAAACGAAGCAAGTACGAGTACGAGCAAAAGGATACAACGAGGCTAGAGCAGGAAAGTGGGGGGACTCACCTGAGAAAGGGAAATCTCTTGAATCATGTATCCGATCGGATAGTTATTCCTCAGCTTTGGACTCGGTCAAGGTGAGACCCCCTCTTCAGCCGAATGTACGGGATACATCGGGGTGATTGAATATCGGTGGGAGTCGACGGATATCGGTGGGTAGGAAGGATGTGATGGGAGAAGGGAGGGATTAGGGGGATGTGAGGGATTGGGGTCGGGATAGTGGGAATGAGGGAGGACATATCGAGGATTGGCCTCGGTGTTTCAAGCTTGATCGGCTAGATAATTCTTGAGCTTTGGCTTGACATCGCCTGCATCGATTTGTCGCTCTATACTGAGCTTGATGTACCACGTCCAGTTTTGGATCACTTTTCGAAACTCTCTCGAAGCTATGAGTCGCGAGTGACTTTTGTCGAAGCTGAGTAGGGTTAAAAAAAAAGCCTGAATCGATCCCCCCACTTTACCAAGCACAAACACACGAGACTGCTTTTCCTTTCCACTCTTCTTTTCCTTCCTGTGCTCCGAAGTAGTTTTCTTTCGATTAGGTCCACCAAATGCCGCTTCAACCCCCACAGACTCCCTTTATCCCCTCACGATACGCCGATGAATCTCTCCTCTTGACCACCGAACCCATCTTCGGCGATGTGACTCTTGGTGATGACGAGGATTGGCGTGTGGCCGGACCGTCGAGGTTGGAACCGCCGAAGACTGTGGGGAGGGATAGGACCCTTGATCTGGAATCTTATCTGCCTGAAATGGAGGAGGGGCTGGACGGGGACGAAACAGTCCGATTGGAGGAGTGTTTGGGGACGAGTAAGGAGGAAATAAGAGGGGTGGAAAAAGCTACTCATAAGAGGGGTGGGAGCCAGTCTCTGACGAGAGAAAGGGAATTGTCTGCAACGAAACGACGTGAGCTACCTTGAGGTGTATTCTCGGGCCCTGGACTGACACGTATCTCAGAGAAGGGTAAGGAATCGATACTAGTTGCTCTTGGACGAGATGACTTTTACTCGCGACATCGGAGCGACTCGATACGCTATTCGCCTCCTTCATCCCCACCGTCCCAACCGACTTTCTCCCTTCCTACAGCCTCCAGGCCTACCTCATCGACGTCACAAAGCCTTCAGTCACTGTCCTCTGCGTCTTCATCAGCGAAGAGCGCAGAAATAGCTCAGCAGTTCGAGACTAGCGGGTGTCGAGAGCAAGGGCGAATGCTACCCCCTGAACGGATGAGAAAGCTGGATAAGGATAGGAGCAGGGGAGTTGGGAAGCAAGGTATTCCAGGCTGCGCATCGAATGGTATGATTCAGGTACGCGTCGTCCTCCTCTGACCATTACTACGCTGATGAATGGCAGAAACATATCGCTCCTACCCCTGCGTCTCAAGCAGAACAAGCCCGTTCCTCCGCTTTGTCCCGCTTTTTGGCGACATCAGCCGCGCTCCATCCCCAGTCTTCTGCGACAAGTTGCTCGAGCTCTCCTCTCTCTTCATATTCACCTCTGACGGTGCCTTTCAATACTGCATCTCCAAGCATTCAAGAAGAAGGCCCCTTACCCAATCGACAAGGTGCTACCGAGATTGACCAAATGGACAGCGCACCATCTGCGTCATCAGTTGCAACGAACCCGGCTGCATCATCCCGGGTATTCCTGTCACTTCGCATGACCGACAGTGATAAGCCAATGCCCGGTTGTTCACCTCCCACCCAGAGCAATGACGGCAAGACGCGCTCGCCGACTCTTCCTTCGTCCGATACATCGAGTCCGACAGTGTCTATCTCGACCCAAGCTTACTCCTCAACGTCAGCAGCGACCGCTTCAGAACCGGCACTTCAGGAAAGGCATGTGGAAAGGAAGGACACCACGCCACCTGTTGTCAAAGACTCGCGACGGAGATCTACCTCGGAGAGAGTGCTCGAGTTTTTCACGGGTTTGCTCACCGGTACCCATGTCAACGAGGTCGAGGCGAAACTCAACCAGGAGGCACCCCAGTCCGTGCAGACCGGCGAGGAATTGGCAAACGAGGGTACGGAGGACAATCAAGGAAACGTGATACTTCCCTTAAAGACATTGATCAGCGGGTGAGTTCCACTCGTCATATCGAAATTCCGTACCCGTGAGGCTGATGTATCCCAGTGTCATGCAATCGACCTTACCACCTACTTTCACCTCCATCACCAAGCCCGTACCCCTCATACAAGCAAAGGCGAGACCGCGGAACATGCCTGCACCGCTGACCAGACCTCACCCTCCACCTCTCGCGACATCGTCCCGTCAACCTCTACAACCTACTCGAAATCAGCCTTCCACTCGTCCCGCTCTCTCGACCGTAAACACCAAATCGGCAACCTCCGCATCAATATTCAAGACGGTGGTACCTGACAGACCTAACTCCCAACCTACCACAACCTCCGCATTTGCAAGCGCTGCTCTTGCCCGTCTCCCTCCACCCGGAAAAGGCGCTTCATCCTCATCGAATCCCATCTCGATCCGCCCAGGAGAACGCGCGGCCAACCTATCCAAAACCCGAGCAATTTTTGAGCGTCCATCCCAATTACCAAGCTACTCCACGAGACCAACGGGGATACCTCGGACAGTCCCAATATACGGTCGAACGCCCGGTAAAGCGTCTAGACAACGTGCGGAACAGCGGGAACTGTTTGACGCGATGGTGAGGGAAAGGATCGAGGAGAAGGAGAAGGAGCGGATGGAAGATTTGAGGCTTAGAGAAGAGGAAGAAGAGGAGGAGTATAAGAGACGGAGGAAGAAGACTGTGATTTGGGCGAAACCTGTTCCATCGATCTACAGAGCGACGACCGGGGAATAGGTGTTGGCCAAAATTCATGCATGTCTCTATAGTCGATCAAGGCGTTCATGTCCCTCTAGGCCACCAAGGCGTTCATGATCATCTTCACGAGGATGATGTCATTCCTAACATCGGTCGGAGTCGTCTTGTGTTCCTTTCCCTGAGTGATGGCGGCGTACAATTCCCTCATCTCGAGTGTGTATCGTAAGTAGGTCGGATGGCTTGATGTGAGTAATCGCCGTCGGCAAGTTGGTTTGGATCGTGACGGTGATCGGGAGACCTTTGACATATGGGCTACAGCGGACGACGGTGTCAGCTCTCGACAGCGTATAAACAAGAAGTCCCATCCGAAAAAGGGGATTGTAGTGACTGGGTGAATGGAACTGAAGTATCGCACTGGATCTTGATGCGGGAGTCATTGGTGTACACCTCGATATGCAGATCGAAGGTCGCCCCTTCATCCACCGCCATCTAGCAAAATCATAGCATCCGGGCCATCTCCTTGGAGCTATATCCATATCGGATCAATCGATGGGATACTACGAGGCTCCCACCTCGTAGTAAGCCTTGAGTTTCCCATAATCAAAGTAAGCAGTCCACCACCAACTCTCTCGCCTTCCCTCATCGCTCCTCGTAGCGCAGAGACACCTCTTCGGCATACCCAGAAGTTCGCGCATCGCGGAGAGATCATGACGTCCCAATTGACTGACGACGGTCATCGAGTGAATATTCCTTGGGTCGGATAAGGCTGTTTCGCCGAGGTTCTCGATGAGATTGGCTTCTTCGCGCTTGGTAATGTCGGCTAATGAGGTAGGAGGGAAGTCTGCTGGGTAGTGGAGGTACATCCCTGCTTGATTTGTGAAGAACCGGTTCTACGGGTGGTCAGTATTGGATCGTTTATCGAACTAGGGAAGTGGTCAACTAACGAGTCAGGACCCGTCAGGAAAAGGCCGAGGCGATAAGTCGGGAAGATTGAGGCAGCAGGTAAGTTTCCGCAAATTTGAAGAAGGGACAGATCGTTCTCCGCACGAGTACGCTGGTCACGTGATTCCGAACACTTTACTTTCCTTTCGGAACCGGGTGGCCATCCTTCTCCTAATCGCGATCTTCGACGTTTTCGCTTTCCTCCCCCCTTTTCTGTTCAGAGTGCCACTTTGCCTCTCGATCGGACTTCCCTCTTTTCCCTCATCGATAGGGACAAGGATATCCTGATTAAGGCAAAGTATCGCGCCGATCTTTCCTGCTTTGATCGTCAGTACACCTGGACCCATACCTCTGTGGTCAGGACCTATGCCCGAGTCCTCTACACCCACACAACAAGCATCAACCTCGAAGACAACATTGCAAGCAGATCGTCCACCGAAACCTCGACCTGGTGATGGAGCCTTCCTTGCCAACCCCAACCCTCGTCCGGGCGATGGAGCGTTCCTAGCGAATGATCATCGAGGCGGACCTTCTCGTGGTGGAGGCAGAGGACGAGGTGGAGTAGGACGAGGTGGAGTCGCCGGAGGGTCAGCACAGCCGAACGGGAATGCCGATGAGTCTGGGGAGAGGAGCTTGAGCCAGCGAGACGGGGCTTTGACTACGACAGGTGCTTTGAAGGGCGATCTGCCTAAAGAAACCCAGATCGTTCCTGAGCAGAATGGTACAGTGTCGCAAGCAAAGCTAGATTCACCGAACGGAAATCCCCATCGGCCTTCCCAGCCTCGCCAACTCGTTCAGACCAAGGGAAATGTCAACTCCGCAGATCAGGCCAACGGCGATGCACCGAATACTGTCCCCAGTACGTCGCCACCTCGACAACCTCGACAACCTCGCCATCCTCATCGGAAGAAGCCGTCGAAGGTGATCAATGGCGGGATCATATCGGATGCAGTATCAGATCTTGGTCACCCCCCTTTAGCCACACTCGATCCCTCAGCAACAACATTCGTCCCGACGTCCGCTTTCGCTCCACCTAGCCATACCTCCCCTAGCCGGCCAACATCGCCTCATCACACCTCTCGATCCGATAATGAGCTCCCGCCAAAGGGATTCAAGGGCAAAGGAGATGGGCGAAAGTCGATACCCGTTTCTCCGGCTCCGGCCATGTCGAGCCGTCGAGCAGCGTTCGAGCAGCAGACAAAGCTCACGACTAGTATTTCGAGGTCATCTGACTCAAGAGGTCCGAGAAGAGCTTCGGCGGATGAGGCTAATGTGCAGCAGTCAAAGAAGAGAGGGAAAAAGGAGGAGAAGGATGATTTGATTTCGCGCTTGACTAGAGGTTTGAAGACTCGACCTTTTCTCGAGTGTCCAATCGGACGTATCACTGAATGGCTTTGTCGTGGAAATCTAAGCTGACGATGAGTCCAGTGCTTCCACGCCATCAGCCCGGCTCAATACATTTGGTCCTGTCTGCCTCCCGAACATCCTCCGGTACCCTCTCCATCCCTCTCCAACCCTATCTCCAGTGCACCATCCTCCTCGAATCACTACTCGGCATGTTTTACACCATTCCATCTCACCTGCATCCGGGACTGGGCGAACAGATCGCTCGTTGAGGAGGGTGAGCGGGCTCGTGCCGCAGGACGGGATGGAGAGGAACTACAGTGGAGATGTCCTGGTTGCCAGAAGCGTAGGGCCGAGAGTGTAGGCGGATACCGGTGAGTGGCGTTGGGTATGGTAGTCCAAACGTAAGATACCGATCCGCAACTTCAGGTGCTTTTGCGGGAAAGTATCACAACCGCAAACGAATGGGAATGCACCGCATTCCTGTGGGGATGCTTGTTCGCGGAGACGTCCTGGATGTGGTCATGCTTGTCCGTTGTGAGCGAGCTTGGCCTGGGTACAAAAGTAGCCAGAGCTGATTGTAACGCAGGAACTGTCATCCTGGTCCATGTCCACCCTGCCAGGTCGCCCTCATCGTCCCTTGTCCTTCCCATCATACTCCTCTTACCGTCAAGTGTGCTGTGGCAAGCTCAAATAACGCTGCAATGACACCGGTGTGTGACGAGGTGTGCGAGAAGCAGCGATCTTGCGGCAACCGCGAGCATGTTTGCCTAGTGAAGTCTCTTGACATAACAGCAAGGAAACACGCTAATCTCTTGCAGGATTTGTGCCACTACGGGGACTGTGCGCCTTGCCGACGATCTGAGACCGTGAGATGCTATTGCGGAGAGGAGGAGAATACTGCGGAGTGCGGATGGAATCGGAGCGATGAACGTCTGTGTGCTGGGCTTTGTGAGGACGGGGAGGAGCAGTGGGCCGGGCGATTCACCTGCGGTCGCCTTTGTGAGCGGCTATATAATTGCGGGATCCATCCATGTACAGAAGTATGTGTGTTCCTCCACTTCCCTTAATATGTTGATACCGAGCAGAAATGCCATCCCCATCCACTTCGTCCTCTTCACTGCCCCATGTCCCCTTCCGAGATAATCACCTGTCCTTGCTGGTCCACACCACTCACACAGCTCCCCGACTACCCTCGTCCCGACTGTCTCGCTCCTATCCCTACTTGCCGTTCAAAGTGCCCGAAGTCCAGACCGTGTGGACATCCTTGTCCCAGGACATGCCATAACGGAGAGTGCCCGCCTTGTCATGAAGAGGTGGTCAGGCCATGTCGATGCGGCGAGAGCATGCTGGTAGTGGCATGTGATGAGTTGAGGGAGAGGATCGAAGCTGGGGAAGAGGAGATGACCTGTGAGAGGGTTTGCAGGGCTCTGCGGAAGTAAGCCGATTTTTCATCTCTCTCGGCACGATGCTGATGTTTACCCAGCTGTGGCCGTCACGAATGTGGTCGAATCTGCTGTCCCCTGTCTTACAAAGTCAAGTCTCGGAAAAGGCGCCCAAATGACGAATTCGAGCTGGTTGGCGAGGATGATCTTCACGATTGCCGGCTTGCTTGCGGGAGATTGCTCAGCTGTGGCTTGCACACTTGCCCAAAGAAGGATCATAAGGGGGCTTGTGGGCGATGTCTTCAGGCGTCTTACGATGAGGTGAGCTTGTCCTAAGCTTGACTGGAACCGTATCTGACGATCCCTCACAGCTCATCTGCCATTGCGGCCACACCGTTATCTACCCTCCTGTCGCCTGCGGCACCACGCTTAGCTGCATCTACCCTTGCGCTCGTCCACCACCCTCATGCGGCGATCCGAAAACCCCGCACAACTGCCACGAACAGGAAGTTTGCCCTCCCTGTCCGTATCTAACCACCAAATCTTGTGCATGCGGGAAAGATTCTTTGGTAAAGAACGTTCGATGCTCTCAAGACCGAGTCTCGTGCGGTCAACCTTGTAGCGAACTCCTCGGATGCGGTTACCATCGATGCGAGAAGAGTTGTCATCGACCTGGCGAGTGTAAATCGTGTACCCAAGTTTGCGGGAAGAGCAAGAAGATCTGCAAGCATGCTTGTACCGCTACATGTCATGCTCCGGCTAAATGTAACGAGTCGGACCCTTGTCAGGCGCTCATCATTCAGTCTTGTGCTTGTGGACACCTTCAATCTCGTTCGAGTTGTGGGGCATCGACTTCTAATCCGACTTCGAGAGAGGTGGTCCCGCTGAAATGCAATTCGGAATGTATCGTCCGACAGAGGAATGCAAGGTTGGCAGATGCGTTGGGGATTCAGCCGAAAGAGAGAGTTACGGAGGAATGGGCGCAGGAGTTGAGGAGTTTCGCGAGTCAAAATCATACCTTCGTCAAGACTGTTGAGCAGACTTTCAAGGAGTTCTTCGCGGGTACGAGGCAGACTGTGATTCTCCCTCATAGTGGGTCGCTTCTTCTTCTTCGCTCTGCGTAAGGTATGGAAAACTGATGAGACCCTAGTGCCACCCGCAAAGAGGACTTTCGTCATGTCTATGGCGGATGCATACCGGCTCGGACGAGAATTGATCGACCAAGAACCGAATCGATCCGTCCAGATCCGAAGAAGGGTAGATACGAGGATCCCGAACCCGCTCTTATCGACCATCGCTCTTCCGCCAGCAGGAAAGCCTTCTCTTGGGAATCTGGGGAATCTGCGAGCACCGAAGCCTGCTCCGGCATGGGGAGGGAGGATGGGAACACTTAGTACGACGAGTTCGGCTGGTCAGACGGGGACTGCGGCGGCGGTAGTGGCTTCGAGAGTTCCTTCGAGGGCTCCGACACCGGTCGCTCCGATTTTGGATCAGGCGGCGCCGTTGAGTGCGTCGTATGGGACTGATGTGAAAGGGAAAGTAGGGGATGTAGAAGGGGATGACTGGGATGTCTACGAGGCGTAATCGTCCAGAGACGAAAAAGGAGAGCGAGAAAGAAGTCAAGAGGTCAGAGGGAGGAAAGCAAAACACGGAAAGGCAAGCGAAGTAAAGAAAAGCCGGAAGTGGAAGCAAGACAAGGAGGACCGAGGGGAGCAAAGCATCATCATCGGAAACCATCTACGATAGTTCGCATATGCATTTTCGGGTTCAGCCCGACTCATTAATGGCTTCAGACAATGCTATAGCAGATATCACCTTCTGCTCAGGCTAAGAAATACATCCTGTGTATGGGTGTCGTGAGTGCTTCGTTTGCGTCGTAAATATTTCAAAAAAGACCTCCGTCGATCTCATCAGTCATCAAATCCACCACCGCCTTCCTGACCTGAAAGAAGATTAGCGCTAAAGCGCTCAATATCGAGTGTTTCCAGCGCAGTAAAGCGTTTCCACTCACCTGAATCACCACCCGAATCATCGTCACCTTCCCCATTATCAAAGTAATTATGATCGTAATCTTGATGATCATCGCTCTCCTCCTCGAAATCGTAATCATCATCAATGGAGGATTTGGTATCAGACGCCTTATCCTGCTCAAATATCAGACCGGTGCTGCTTCGAGGGGAGGCGATTTACCACTTGATCTGGGTTTTCTGGATCTTCGGCGTCTAGTTCGAGCTTGACCTTCTTCTTGACTACGCCCGGATCATCAGTCTCGATTGGCATCATACATAGTGCTGAGCTCTAAAGGGAGAGAACTCACGTCGTTCATCCTTGCTTGACTCCTTAGCCTTTGGTCGAGCAGGTTTGGGTTCAAAGTACTCTTTCCACAGAACCGGAGGGAAAAAGCTCCTATCCAGTCTCAGCGTAACGGGCTCGAGCTTGGTTGACGAGGTGTCTTTTGAGGCGGAACCGGGGGGATGACGATATCGGTCGGAGTAGCTTTCTATCTCTGTTACATACCCAATAGGTTAGAAGAGAGGTACCTGGATGGAAGGGAAGGAAGACTCGCCTATACCGACAAATTTTCGTTCGGAGGATAGTTTGGGGACGTTCTTCGCTATTTTCGAGGAGAGGGAGAGGGAGAGGGAGATTAGGTTTGATTCGAAAAGGGTTGGAGCGGGGAGGTGGGATGTTGATGCTTGATCTAACGACTAGGTAGATCAGCAAGGATCGCACGAGAGCGAGTTCGGACGAGGTAGCTGGGGGATCCAGCGAGATCTATGGGATCGGTTTACGGAAGAGCAATGGGTCATCATTTCAATGACACGCGTCTCATAGGACTCTATGGAGATGCGATTGAAGGAAGTGAGTCGAAAGGGTGGCGAGGAACTGGTCCCAATTGTCCAGAACCAAACACTCACAGGGAATAACATCCCGCTATGCCTGTTCGATGTCGCCTTTAAAGCATCTCCCCACTCAACTTGAGACATCGACCCGAACCCGGCTGCTGGGGCTAGTCCCCCACCGGGTCCTCCTCCTCGACCTCGACCTCGACCGCGAAAACCGCCTCGAGACATGACGAGCTGATGTCAATGATGGGACCTACAAGGGAAGGACTGCGACGAGGTGGGTGGTCTATGATCGCTCGGAATTCATCTCCTGTAGAGATCAGCTTGGAATACTACCGGGTATATACCGTAATTTTTGTGGTGTCAAAAGAACTGAAAGGCATCCAAACTCAAAAGGACCGGACCCTCCCACCATTCTCCATCGCGCCACTTTATGATCGACATCACGACAACCGTATTCCCGCAAACCGTATCTCGATTCCATTCCAGTGACCAAGAGACACTACCCAATCATCTCTATACCCACGTAACCAATCGCTTGCGCATTGTCTATATCGCCCGCGATGGGCTCATCGAAGCAAGAGAAACCGATTGACGTCCCTACGGATGATGATGCTTGTGAGTCTTGCTCTTGACCCTTGCCAAGCTATGTGGAGTTGGTTGGTCGGCTGGCCGGTTCGGATGATACGGGCTCGTCGGAAAACATGGGGAGGGAGGTGTGTGGGAGAAGAAGCGTGGTGTAGAGACCTGCACTGTTCATTGGGTGCGCGAGACGTGTCGCGATACCTTGGAGGTATGGCGTGTACGGGCTGTCCAGCCCACCGCCAAGCCAGCACGTTCTTGGTGGTTCGGGGGCTACGGGGCTTGGTGCTCGTGAGTGAGGAGTGCGGAATCTGCGTCACTCCATGCAGGTCCTTCTGCAAAACTTATCAACAGCTTCTACCTTCCTTTCGGGTTTGCCAAGACCGGTTTTGTGCTGATCGTCGCATTCCCCTTTATCCTTCTTCTCATCGATGCCAACCCTTCAACTACTCCATCTGTCGCCTTGGTCACGCTTTCAACAATCACGACGGTCCCTCTCATTCTCAACATCCCACACTCAATCTCGCTTACCTCTGATACTTTCTTACACACTGCTCATCCACGCACGTTCGCCAACCCCAATTTGATCATCGCTTTTCACCCGTCTGATACGCCATCAACATTCCGGTCCTATCCCCCTTCTTGTTATACTACGCTTGGATGCCCTTCTCGATGAATCAGCTCTTCAAACATATACCGATGAGAATGGGACGATCACCACTTTGCCAGAAACGGGAGCTGGAGGAGAGGAGGGGAAGCTGAAGGTATTGATGGGGCTTTTGAAGAAGTATGTTCCGCTACAAACCTAGATGAGCAATCCCTTACAGGTGATCGCCAGGCTTGTCGGTGTAAAGGACGTTGCGAATCTGTAAGCCCGATTACATCGCCTTAAATCGTGCCTAAAGATCTACTTCCCGCTCAGCCGCCTCTCTCTCCCCGCTTCACTCCTCGAACCCATACCTAATCTCGAATACTGGCAATATGCGGACCGAGCAGACATCTTCGCCGCGTACGTCTGCGTCGTCACAAGTTGGAGTTAATCGCTGATCTCCCTGCTTCTGGCAGGATCGGCGATTCCCCCGATGAGCTTGGTCGAATGCTAGCCGTCCTCCGATTTTCGTTCAGCAAAGAACTGAAGTTCATCCGTACTCGAATAGGAAAGCCATACAACTCTGCTCTCGGTGCGTAGCCTTTCAGCTTCTCTGCGAGAGGGAAAAAAACCTCCTGATTCTTCCAGGTGAACATTTCCGCTGTTCCTGGCGCCTTCCACCCTTACTCATTGACAAAGACTCGAAGGAGCCTATCGTCCGAACACATATGCACGTACCTCTTCTCGGCGAGCCGGCTTACGGGGGTCAGGGAGGGAGTTCATGGACCACACCGGTTTTGCGGCCACAGGATGGTGGAAGGGCGAGCAGCGAAGACACCCGGTGGGTTTTTGCCTTGCCTCGATATTTAGCATGGCTCACCTGCGTAGATCCATCAAGTCGAACATATCCAGCGCGTCGAAGAAGCAGTCCCTGATTTCCCTCAAATCCGGTGACAAGAACAGATCGACGGACACGCTCAATATCAACCGAGCTATACCCGGACCAGGGGATGAGATAGAAGCGGAGCCGGATGCGGGGGTTGTGGAGAAGGAGAAGGTCTCTGTAGTATTCTTGGTGAGCTCTCCTAGTATCCGAAGAGGATTTCTGCTAACGACAAGCAGTGCGAGCAGATCTCTCATCATCCACCTATATCAGCTGCGTATTACGGATGTCCTGATAAGGGCCTCGAGGCGTATGGAATGGATCAAATCACGGCGAGAGTGTCGGGGATGTGTACGTGGCCTGCGATCCAGATTGACTACAACGCTGATGCGAGCAGCTGTGCGAGTAGGACCTGGACCTAGCAATAAAGGGATATTCATCCGGATAGCACGGGAAGGGCCGGGCGAGGGCGAGGTGCGTCTTATTTGGAAGTTCAACATGGCCAATGCTGACTCGCCACAGGAGTACCGCATCAGCCATCCCTCTGCACAGGTCAACGGTATACTAAAAGGCAGTTATTACGGTACGATCAGCGACCAGATCTCGATAACTTGCCATGGGACGGAGGGGCAGACGAAGCTGCGTGCGTTAGTGGATTACAAGGATGAGGTGTGTTATCCTGTCTTTGCAACCATGCGTAGCGACTGATGACCTCGCTAGTCATGGATAGGGAAACCTCGATTCCTCTTGGATGGCGTTATCTACCGGTATACAGTCGGAAACGCAGATCAAGAAGGATGGACGAAGCCGAAGCAGGTGCCTTCGGACAAAGTCGTGGCGAATATTGAGGGTTGCTGGATGAGGGAGATCAAATACCGGTTGAAAGGCGAGAAGGTGAGTTTCGGATCATGCTGCCTTTCATCTTCGTCTGATCCCGGGTGCAGGAATGGCGGACATTACTGGACCTGGAGCAACTTGCTTTGATACCCAAACTCGTTCGACCACTATCGGAGCAAGATCCACACGAGTCGAGACGGTTATGGAATCCGGTTACACAGGCCTTACTGGCTAAGCAGTGGCAGAACGCGACGATGCAGAAACAGGTTATTGAGCAGAAGCAGAGGGATATCGCGGCGAAGCGGAAAACGTTGAATGAGGAGTGAGGCGATTCTCATTATCAAAGGATCATTCTTGTTTTTTTCCTGATGAAACTGAGTAGGTATATTCCTCGGTTCTTTGAGGGAGATTGGGAAGATGGTCGGCCTAGATTGAATGCTGCGGGGAGAGAGGCGATCGGAGCGGAGCTCAAACGGAGTTTGACAGCGCGATAACTGTACTGGACTCCGCACTGGATTTTAAGAGCTGTGCATATACACAGCAGGGTCGGTCGCATTGGGATCGGGTAATTTGTATCTGTAGGTATAGAATAATGATGCTGTAATAGATACCTATCGTTTGCGCGAGGAAGGACGAAGGCTGATTATGTTTGGCTCAGAGACGGGGTTTACGAGAGGGGAGTCGGGGGGTGAAACGTGGTTGATTTCGCTTGAGTTCACTTTCTAGCATCGTTCACTTTCTGCTTTTGTCTTGACTTATCTTGAGAGGGGGAAACCTGTTGTCTTGGCTGAGACAAGCATATGACTGTCAACCAAACTCGCCTCTTGATACTATCTTCTAACTTCGTTGAGTCGTGTGAGGCCGATCGAAGGGCGACGGGACCGATACTACGTCTCCCAACTCTCACAAATGTCTACCTACTCAGCCCAAAACGACCCAGGAAACGCTGAGAAAGAAGAAGCGATGCAACCTGTCATCTACAACGATGATACTCGATACCCTGGTCCTTCCCTCTATCCTCCACCGAGCTATATCACCGGTATCCCAAGCCAAGTTGAATTCGATGCTTTTCCGAGGATGTTCACTTGGGGGGAATTGAAGGGGATCGTCCGTGAGTCTAGAGCTCGATACCCTATTCTGTCATCTTCAAGCTTGTCTACGGTGTTTCACCTACTTGAGGATCCATCATTTGTCTCCTTTGATTGTGGTGTGTAGGTGTGATAAGTTGGCTGATGTTAGATTTATTCGTAGAGTCTGGTGATTTGGAGTTGTTGATGAGGAATAAAGCTTTGCAGGCTAGGTATGATAATTGGTCGATGGAGATGAAGCTCAAATATGGTTCGACGGGTATGTTCATAGCTAGCCGACCCACCTCCTTCATCCACCAAGCAGTCATATGTCGAGAGCTGTTTCGACGGGATGACTGATGAGACGCAGAGAAATACCTCACCCAAGCTCGACTCCCCTGGCGAACACCGAACATTGCAGAACCGACGTACGATCAGCCAATCCACGTCACCGACCTTACCCCTTCTACCAACCCCGATACCGCCCATCATAGACCCGAACTTCTTCGAGAATCAAGTCATCTCGCTACACCTGGTTCAGGCGCTTCGACTCCTTCATCAGCAGGATTCGTCAGTCTAGCTTCGTTGAAGATGGTAAATGGTCTACTCGGATCACCTAGGAAGAAGAAGAAGAACACCAGGTCAGGGCCGTCAACTTCGACGGCTTCTGCGAGGCGACCAATGGATCTCAGCAATGAGGTTGAAAACGGGAACGGGCTGGAGGAGGAAGAGGTGGATGAAGCGGTTTATTTAAAGTGGAAGGAAGGAGAGAGGTTGGATGCCGAGAAGTTTGCGGTTTTGCCTAATGATTGGCCTTATAATGTTCCTTATGGGGTGAGGCATTATTGCGTCTGGTCAAGGGTGAGTCGATCCTCATGTTCCACATAGGCCCTAGCGTCAGATCAGCTTCGAGCAGCTGATGCGACGACTCACGGGTATGTGAGCTGATCAGATACTTTGTACAGGTACCGATCGCTCACCCAGAGCTGGTGAACTGCGATCTCGAAGCTTGGGAACGGATCGAAGCGGAAGGTCTCGGAGGATTTACCGGTGTAACCCCTGTTCGCAAGATCGATTTCGCGCCGTCCTCCTCGGCGCCTCCTGGATTGCCACAGCATGATTCAGCAGGTCGAGCGAAGTTCATCGGTCAATCCAAGATGTTCATAAAGAAGGTCGACGTGCTGATTTGTATGATCAGGTAATCTGATGGACGAGGAGTGGTATGCTGCAGACGTGGCTTACGGCGGGAGGGAGATGAAGAAGTGGGCTGGGGTGGAGTATCAGAGTCAGGGAGGTGAGGAGGTCGGGAAGATGGTCAGGAGTTTGTGGGATGAGAGGGGTTGGGAATGTCTCTGGGTACTATCTTTCCGCTCGAAAGTGAGTCGTGATGCTGATGCAAGTGACCCTTCTAGTTTGTCAACCCACCGGTGAGATATACATGCTTAAAGTTCGAGCCTCTCCAGCTGACGCGGATCGCTGTGTAGCGCCTCCAATCTGTCCCTGGTTTCTCGCACTTTCACGTCTTCGCACGACGCAAGACCCCAGCGGAGATCGATGCGTCTGAAGCGCGATGATCTACAGAGAAGATCGAGGCGAAACATTGTCATCATACTTATCACGTATCACGCATGTCGATTACCCTTGTCTATCCGGTGGGGAATAGCGTTACCGCGTCCCGATTAACTCGGCGCGAGGTTTGACGGGTCTACACCAGCGGAAATGAGCATGACCATTTTCTCGACTCATCTCAGCGTGCGCCCAGCTACACTTGAGAGATTTCACAATGTGAGATAGGATTCCTCCTTTCCCACAAGCCCGCTGGTTTCTCCTTCCCAACAAGCTTTCTTATTCCTCTAGCAACGCGAAGTGACAATTGTAATTGCCTCTTCCCACTACCAACAACTTTTGCGAGCTGGAAAGAAGGAGAGACTTCTTCGCCCTCCTTTGACGTCTAAAAGTGAAGGTCATGTGCTAGATCACCAATCTAAGTACACGAGATCGTTTACTGACCCATCTAGCACACATCTCAGGCTCAGCCGATTTTCATTTAACAGGAAGTTATGGCACTCATTTGGCTCACCTGTTTTGTCCCTGAGAGTCTCTGAAGCAATACCCTTTCGTGGAACTTAATACTGAAACGGGAACACTGGTGATTACGATCAAGAATGTTCCTCCTCGTAGAATAGAAGAATTCTACTATCAAAGGTTGACGGATCCATTCACAGGTCCATTGACAACTAAGATATAAGACTGACGCGGATGCGATTCGTATTACTTGCCACTTGAATTGGATTCCTATTGACATTTCAATTATCACAGAGATCAAAGCATCATGCGATCAAGCAGCTCCACAGGTCTTACATTTGACGTCGTTGACACCTAACCCTCGTGAAAGGCAGACACTGGGGGCTGAAGGAAATCCTATCTCCTACATGCAAGAGGATCATGAAAACCAATCAGACCACAATTAGCACTGGAATCCCTATCACAGGTAAGTAGCCGACTCATACCTTCATCGCAGCCAACCCTTTATATCCCTTAGGCAGTGTTGAAGAGGTCCAGTCCCTCCATGATCGATCTTCTCACAGGTGGAGTCAGGCCTGCACTGTCCTCTTGTCTTCTGCCCTTAAGTCACATCAAGCGGCAAATCTCAGCCATGGGCTCCGTGTCTCTCGCTTCATCCTGACGGAGCAGCGCCGACTCTTGAATGACCGGCGCGAGAGGCAGTCTGACGAGGTTCAGAACATGCTGGAGACAGTCCTCTCGGAGGTTGAGCAGGACATCTCCGATCCTGATCATCCTCCGCACGGGTCATGCGATTCTCGCCGACCTGCCGTATCTTAGGGCAAAGAGAGTGGCTGCTTCTCGGATGACAAACCGGGACCATAGCTTTTTTTATGCTCTGTTTCGTCCTTGTTTCTGGGATTGATCTTCAGATTCACTTCAGCGATACAGAAGTGGATGTTGTACATCTCAGTAGTCGTACAAACTTTCCGGGCATACACAAGCAGATGCGGGAAATGGTCCGTAGCGAGTCAATCACTCATTCAGAACCCTTGTTGCCAAGACTCTCTCGTTTATTATACCTGTGAGGCTGCCGTGCCCTCGCATACTGCTCAATCTGATGAACATTCCTCGTCTGCGCCATAGCTCATGCCAAGACCTCACCAAGACCCTTCCTCCTTTGATTGCAAACATCCGAGTTTGGACAAGTGTAAAAGTCTTGGGGATTGAAGCACAAAAATGTTTTGGGGATTGGGCTTATCAACGACTCGCTATTGCTCGGCGACTCGGCGTATCAAGTATTTGGTTGACTATTTGTTGAGAGATCGTCTACCGTTGGATGATTGTCTACGGAGAATTACGGATTAGGGTATATCAGATGGATGTTCCGTAGGAGGATCCTTAGTGATCCTTGATTGTATGTCAAGAGTCATTGCATAGTTATCGTTCAAGCTCACCCTTGATCTTCAACCGAGCCTTCAGCTACCTAAGTGTACCTCAAGGAGTCAAGTCCCAAGTCAAGTCTAGTCGTCGAGAGGGAGATCTACATTGAGTGATCTCTATCTCGTCTATCCTAGCCTTTAGTCGTTTATTCACGTCTATTCGTTGTGTGATCCCGCCTTGAGGTCGAAGACGAGGGCAGAGTCGTGACACCGGGAGCCAGATAGCTCCGGTCCATGACGCCTTTTGCTTAGCGTTGGAAGGAAGTGATCTTGTTTTACGATATTACCAGTGGTTATGTGATATTCAGGAGACAAGAGAGGGAAAGACCAGTGATTTGAGATTGAAGTCGACCTAGTACTATAGTCCCATAGCCTACTCTAGCCTTGCCTCCGCATTCATGCTAGTCGCTACTTCGACCGGAGCTTAGCTCGGCTACATCTTCGTGTGTCCTCGAGTCATTACGTTGCCTGTGGTGGATCGCAGGTCACCTTTCCCAAAGTTAGCCTATGCTCCTTGAATCAAGGAGCTGAGTGTTCGGACATACCCGCTGGTCAAGTAATCACCATGACAGGCTTGAGAGCAGTGCTTTCAGCGTCTTTGGACTCCAGAGAAGGTCAGCCACGAGGAATTTGCAGGAGAATAATTGGTGCCATTGTAAGGATGTCTGCTGAGTCAAGTCTCCGACATGACACTTCCTTATAACTCTCATCTGTCGGTTGGTCCAGCCTGTGGGCTCGCATGGGCCCGTCTTGGTACTGCATGGGTTGGCAAGGTCAAGGAAAGAGGGTCTTGGACGAGCAACGGGCTGGAAGCCAAACAATGTCAAATACAAAGGCCTTGTTTCGAGTATGCTAAAGGGGACCGTTGGTGATTGAGTGGTTCATGGTCCGGCAATTGAGTGATTCATGGCTGTCACCGATCTAAATCGATTCAACATTATCGTTGCCGAACTTTGCCGACGAGTTCAATGAAACGATAAAGATTCCCACAAATCGCTGGCGAGGTCCATTAATCATTCGATTGCCGATCATAGCCACTATTGTTAATGCTTTGTGGGGAATCGTTACTGATTCGTTGGCGATTGTCGGCAGCGCTAGTCGTTGAATCAATTCAAGTCCGTGAAAACAGTAATTGGATTCACAAGGGCAGACAGCGGAAGTTTGTTAGTAGCAAATTGATCACGGATTTGGATCCCTTTTTGCCAAAACACTGTTCTTGACAAGACCTGTGAAAGCAGCATAACCTTGTTTACTGCCTAGATTGAAGTGAGAGCTCCATCTGCAAAGAAGGGGCTCACACGCTCACCTGAACCTTCGCAGTGATACAAGTCTGGAGAAGCATGACAGTTTCTGGGGATTGAAGCACACAATATTTCTGAAGATTAAAGCACATAGTATTCATTGGGGATAGAAGCAGATGTCCTTGCAATGGCAGTCATCCATTGTACCGCAAAGTAATTGCTCACTGAAATCATCTTGTATCTGTGGAGATTTCACAGCCCAAATCTTAGCAAAACGGGATGGTCCCTGATGAAGATGGCAAAGAACCCAAAAATATGCCCCAAGCAGCACACACCATCATTTCATGCATCTCACTGAACTCACTCTCATAAAAAGGGGATGCATACGATATCACTTGGAAAGCCCACTTCCCTTGCTTGCTTCCCCATCGGACTCTGTGACAGGATCAATGTCGGTCCTCAACAACCTGGACACCTTCTGCAAGCTCTCAAGGACATCACGCCCAGGCCTTTTGAAGTCTGCCTCCTCCTGGCACCAAGTGAGATTGTTAACACTGGATTTCACATCATGCACATGGCTTTTGATCTCCTTCACATCAGTCTGGCTTGCAATCCTGTAGTCGTACAAGCTGTCCTTGAGAGTTCTCAGGTGCCCATCAAGATTGGTTTTGGTGCAGGAATTCATGTCCTTGGCGGCCTCGATGAGACGTTGGCATTTGGTGAAGAGTATGAACATCTCTTCTGCCCTCTTGGACCTGTCACAAACAGACAGTCAGCGTAAAGGTAGTAAATGTGATGAGGACCCGACTTACCTTGTGTTTGGGTTCTCGTGAGAGCTGCATTCACTGGCCTTGTCCTTGGTGGGCATCCCTGATCCACAGCCATCACATTTCAGGGTGTTGGTCCCAGCTGAGGAAAGGTTTTGGGATGACTGGTACCTCTCTGTTTCTCGGAAGGACGGGTGGCGCTGCCCTTGGCGGGGGAGCTCGCTGACAGTGATTGTGACTGTGCTTGACATAATGTAGTGATATCAAATGGGCAAAGCAGCTGAGAAGGCAGTTGGGCAAGCTGGCTGAAAGTGTAGTAAGGTAGGGATGGGCAGATATGAGTGGTTGTTGGACCACTTACTAGCTCTCTCTATACCTTGTACCAGCCAACCAGCTTTTCCTCTGTTCTCGACAACTATCTCTTGCATGTTCCACAGTATGAATGGGAAGCTTTGTCTATGCTGATGTCCTTTGACTCAGTGTGACACCACTGAAGTAATGTATATCGCAAGGATTGCTGTAGCACTGTCATGAATCGAGACGATCCGACAGACCACGTGATCACTCCTAGCGGGACGCCCCTTTTCCCTTCTGTGTTCCAAACACCCAGGACGCGATGTTTCCCCGTGATTGATATATATAGCGAACCAGTTATGTTTGTACGACCTTTGGGTCACTATCAATGTATGTTGTAGGCTAGTCAATACCGACTAGGGCCAGCTTCATTGTGATCTCCACCCGTTGACCGACCCCACGTGATCGTCGACGACACCAAACGATCGTTTATCCACAACCAGCACTGCCCATTCTTTCCATAATCACTCTGCTCGCTCTTTCACCCGACCTGCGGTGATCAGCACGAAGCTCTGGCAGGACCGTAACAAGCACCTTCTTTGTAACAAAGGAGAGGATCTGGCTACTTGCGCAGAACACGATCAGCGTCATAGATGAAAGCTTTCAGGTTGTTCTACGAGTGCAACTTATCTTTGGGAGACATCTCCTTCTCTTCAGCATGAGGATCACAGGGAACTGCATTCCAGGTTTTACCACTCTAGCTTCTGTCACGATCGTAAATCGGAAGTCCGGTAACTCACATTGGAGCGTCATAACCGGGATTGGGAGCATTACTCAAGCTCCTAGTCATTGCTACCTTTTGCTTGAAGGGTTAGGCGGGCTACAAGACCTAAGGATTACCTAAATTGGCCGGTTACCATTTAGTAGTATGACAGCTTCACAGCCTTCCCATAGACTACCTAATACCTTTCCTCGCTACACCTCCTCTCCTCCTATCTCTTAACGTTGTGAGAATATGCTCCAGCTCCATCTCCATCCATGTAGGAAGCAGTGTCATGTCCTGGTAAATCACTGTCTCACTGTGGTGAGGGAAACAGATGGGTCTGCCAAGTGCTCCCTCAACATCTCAATCCCCCTTTGTGCCCGCTTGAATTTCCCCTGATCCAGCTTGGATGCCCCATGTGGTGGTAAGGATGCAGTCTGCTTGGAAACCTCATTGAAGGATCTCAAGGCTGTCCCAAGTTCAGATAACACAGCAGCTCTGTCCTGCTTGGACCAGTTGCACTCGTTTGATAGCTTCTTCTTGACATGGTTCATGGTTGCATGTGTAGACTGGAAGACTCCGTCATCAAGACGGCTTTCTTGAAGGTATTTCAATGAAGTCTGGTGGAGGTTCTCAGAGCGTTTGGAATAGAACCGAGGAGCAACTCTGATTTGTCTCAGTCAGTCAACATACAGATAAGTTGATGTTTCTTACTTTCTGGACGCATCAAGCCAAGCCTTGAGACATCTCACTGTCCTCTGAGAATCCTCTGTATCCTTTGTGGCACTCATCCCAATTTTGTCAATGGTGCTTTGTATGGCCGATGCATGCCCCTGCCAGGTTCTGGACGGGACATATTTGTGAAGCATCTCAGCACAGCTTCCAACCCGGTTGATCCGCCTCACTTTGGTCTCATCATCATCATCTCGGGTGTGTGCAATGCTTGACACAGCATGATCACACAGCTCTTTGCAATTTGTGGTGGTATATTCATCCAAGAGCTTGGGTTCTTTGGGCTTGTCAAACTGGTTCCAGTCAATCTTGGGCTTCCTATACATGCATAAGAGGTCTTGAAATCAAGAACATCATTCCACTCACTTTTGGGCAAAGGTCAATAAGGAGTCTATCCACTCAGAGCACGCCTGGGACTTTGACTGGTCTGTGCCAATCGTGGACGTAGGTTTCCTGATGGGGTCAAGAATCCTGCAAAAGTCTCTCGTGTGCTCTGGCTCTGTAGCCAGTCCCATCACACTGCCCAAGAGACCCTTTTTTGTCTCATCATCACATTGTAATCCTGCAATGCTTCCCAAGGCTCCATCTAGCAGCTCGCTGCAGTTTGTCTCATTGTACTCGTTCAGTCTCTTTGGTTTCCCCGGAATAGGGAATTCAGACCAATCAATCTCTGGTTGTCCAGATGAAATTGCAGGGCTGCCCTGACTGGTCTGATCATCATGACTTCTGGATGAGGTTTGCTTTGTCTTGTCTTTGGCCAGTGGAATAGCAGAACTGGCAAAGGAAGAGGATGTAGGAGGAATTGTGGACATGTTGCTTGAAAGGGTTGTAGATATGATGATTTTGGGAGCAAGTGAGGAGGTAGATTGTTTTGCTAGACGCTGTTGACGTATTGACAGGATATGTTTTTGGTAGTTGTGTAGATGGCTAGCTCAGGTTTGGGGTAAGAAGTGATGGATGAGAGTGACAAGAGTCTGTTTCATGATGTGGGACCAACCAGTGCATGAAACAACTGATATCACCAGTCGCAAAGAGACTCATCCCCTTGTTCTTTCTGTTCTGACATGTTTGATCTTCAGTGCAGTCAGTACTCTGGGTTCACAGCTAGCCTGTGGTGTGTACTACCTAGAAAATATGTCACGACCTGTCCCTGGGAGGAATCTTAATATCGAACACTAGAGACAGGATAGACTGCAAAGGTCTGTCACGGATCTAAATCGATTCAATATTTTTGTCGCGAACTTACAGTAACGATTCCCACAGCGAGGTCCATGAATCAGTCGATCGCCAATCACAGCCACTCCATCACCAACCATAGCCACTCAATCACCAACCATAGCCACTCTATCACCGACCGTAGCGTGTCAATCTCCGGCTAGTCCCTAACATAGTCGAAGCGAGACCTTTGTATTTGACATAGTCTGGGTCCTACGCACTGCTCGTCCAAGACCCTTAAGCCACTGAGTCATCTGATTGGTGATCTTTATCATATGCTTTGGGTTATGATCCTATCCCCGTCGTAACCGAGTATGCAATTTTGAGAGAGTGTCTTGTATGGGAATGACTTCATGTGCACATATGGGATTGTTTACATTTCTGACAGCACACAAAAGCTATTCAATCTTCTACTGAACAAACTTAGGCGCTCAGTCAACTGCGTCATTCCTGAGGAAAGCTCCCGGCGCGGAGATGGATGCCCGAATCAGGTAAATTGGAGGCCGCGGATTGACGACTCAACCGTCCTCCAACAGCATTGCCTTCTGTCCCCCTAGTTTTAGCTTCCTCAGGCGACTTCTTTTTCCCTCATGAGATATACCAAACCCATCATGGGCAGTCCATATGTCATCCCCTTTTTACGAGGTCGACAAAGACTCCTCTTCGTCGTCCTTGGGATCGCCTTCACCGTAATCCTCCTCTGGCCTTATGGGATACCTTACAACCATGTCTACAACTTCTGGGTGGAGTATACTTCTCTACCTTCGGGTATACCTAGACCGAAGAGAGTACCTTTTGGTGGTTTGGGGACACCTCCTCTGATGCCGGAGTTGTTATGCTCGACTTGGCCGGGGGAGTTTGACATCCCCGAGCTCACCTCAGCGACATGGAGGATGATCGATGGGGTCGAGCGATTGGCATCACCGGCTTTCCTGATGCTTCATATCCCTTCGATCGCGACTCCTTCTGCTAGACGACGACGGGATTTGATCCGCTCGGTCGACTTGCTCGCCGCTGTACCCGAAGCATACCGACATCTAATCGAGTTGAGGTTCGTCCTCGGCTACCCCGACGAGGCAGAAAGGCGAAGAAAACCTGTGCAAGAGGAAGAACGAGAGCTCGAGAGGGAACAGAGATTGTATGGTGACTTGATCAGGTTGAAAGGTCTTGAAGGAGGGGAGAACATGGATCACGGGAAGACTTTAGAATGGATCAGATGGGTTGGTAGAGAAGGTAGGAGGGCAGCTTGGTGGGTGATCAAGTGCGACGACGACGTGAGTGATTTTTTCAGTGTCATGCGCTCGACATTTGGAAGGAGGGCTGATACGGAAGGAGGATAGATGTTACCAATCCTTCCGAACTTGCTCCCTTTGCTCGTCAAGCAGGATCATACGAAACCGACATACCTCGGTTCGCATAGCGGGGCATTTCCCGGGACGCATTACCATTTCGAGGGCATGATGTACGGGTTCAACTGGGGTGTGGTGAGTGTCTGCTTACTGGAAGGTGTCCCCCTGTTATGGCTCCGCCTCACCAACGCGTCCTTCGTTTGGAAGGGGTAATATTGGGTTGAGAAGCCTCGGGCTTGCGCTCGTTTCGTCGCTTCGACCCTTTGATTCCTGCTGTAACCCACTATGGGCTTCTTTGTCCCCCGTTGACTGCTTCGCCTTCAGATCTTACAGGCGACGTTTGCTGACCCACTTCTCCAGGTGAAGACCTTCGCAACAGCTCCGATCCCACGAAACGAGATTACCAAGTTCTTCCCTGAGGACGGTCGTACTGGCGAGCTCATGGTAAGCTGTGTTTGTACGTGAGCTGGATCAACACTGAGGCTTGCTTTCACAGTACTCCTTACCGTCAACATCTAATTGCTCAACAACAGCCATGTGCCGCGGATTTGATCCCACCTCTCGATCATCAGCTCCGTTATACTCGACCATCCACGCCTCCGACCCACATCTGATAGACAGATCACTATCCAACCCACAAATGTTCGAACTTCGATCGCCGGTAGACCCTAATCGTAAATCACGTAACTTCTCAGTCATCCCACCCCATCCTAGAGATGCCTCATCCGAGCACGGAGGATCTTCTTCATCTCCCCATCGATTGCCCGCCTACCCACCGAAAACCCCTGCTCCTCGTCATCCACACCTCAAACCTCTCAACCCGAACGACTCATGCGATCCCATAAACCCTCATCTCGGCTCATGGGACCTTCACCCTCCCTCTCCTGACGCGCGAACAGGGTTGATCAGATGGGACCTCGCCACCTTGATGGGGAGGTGGGATCATTGGTGGGTCGCCGGTCCGGACAGAGCAGTGGGGTATCATTACCTCAAGTCGAGTAGTGTGAGCTCTTTCATACAACAGGCTGGGGTTGGGGTGCTGATCTTGTTGGGTGATAGGATTACGTGAGGATGTATCATGAGATCTTGAGGAATTTTGAGGAGAAGGGTAGGGAGTATATGTGGTTCCCGCCGAGGGAGTTTGAGCGTTTCGCAGATGATAGGAACGGACGTTAAGTTTGTAGCGATATGCTTATATTGTTGATGAGCTCGTCGACCTCTAGTTCAAAGTTCAGCCGAGTTTGCATCTGTATCACCGCCATAAGGGGATAAAGCCAAGTACGCAGGACAAAGGGGAATGTCCTGGATGTAAATGGCGACGAGACGAGAACGTTGGATAGGGGACGTGCGATACATATATTCTGGGTGAGGGACTTGGTGATTCCCGTCCAGACGTGAAAAGCGATGGTCCCGCTCATATCTTATAGCTTTAGTAGTTACGGTGCTTGCCATTACCGGAAAACCAGCTGTCTCATGCTGAAACGATGGTGATAACTAGAGCTACATAACCTTGCTTCTCGACCCATCGAAGCCATCACACATCCCCTTGAACTGTAACACAAACCAAAGAATCAGTCACCCGTTTCCCGCATCTATATCTAACGACCAGGCTCACCAACAGCAACCTTATCACCTTTCTTAGCCACCGCCTCCGTACGTCGACTGGCGAAAGGCGGATATGGTTGATTATACACGTTATCCAATTCCTCCAAGGTTCTCCCTTGTGTCTCCACTCCTGCGAACCACCAGGCAGCCGCTTCCACGCAGTCCCATCCGACAAACACTGCGGCGCCCAATTAGCATTCAGCCCACTGACGGCCAAAGGGAAGATGGGAGGGGAAGAAGAGGAAGAGGGGGTTGAAAGACTGAGACTAAGACTGACCCCAGATGTAGTTGTTCTTGATGTTATGGAGACCGACTGGACCTGCATAGGTGTTTATGAACCCTATGAGACCTGAGATGACGCCGCTCAGTGCGAGTCCTTTCGCTCGAGCTGTCGTCTCGAGGTTCTCGGATGGGTAAACCCTGATAAACCCAATGTGAGCTTCAGTACCAAATGTGTAGCCCTGAGTAAGACTTACGATTGAAGTGGAGTGTAAGTGAAACTGTTCAGCCCGTTGAAGAGGAAATATGAGGCTAGTGCGCCCTTCCCAAGCGCGAGGTTCGGGTTGATAACCGCTCCGGTCGAATCGACAGGTTGTTGTGCCCATTTCAGGGATAACGCCGCGTTGATAGCTAAGAAACCTGCTTGACCGAGGGTACCGAATGTGAGGACTTTGATACGTGGCATTCGGTCGGTGAGTGCTGCTCCAGTCAATGCACAAGCTGCAGAGACGAATTGTGCGCCCAGGTTCAGTCCAAGCTGAGTGACGGATCTAGTCCAACGATACCTTGTCAGCGAATGGCGAATCTGCATATCTAGGGGTGGTTGAACGCACGAAGTGTAACCGAGAGAAGCGTAAATGACAGTATTGAAGTAACCCAGACCACCACCGCTGAACTGTCCAAAGACCGACATGAACATGACCATCGCGAATCGCCACCTCGCGTTCTGGGTCATGAAAAGAGCTCGGTAATCCCACCATCTCTTGTCTGACGCGTCGATGGCGATATTCTCCTCGAACTCTTGCCATTCGAGGGCGACTACTGCGGAGTTCGTGTCTTTGTTCCCATCTTGAAAATCACATCGTCGGTTTTGTCCAAAGACTGTACCTTGAACGAGTCACTCACGATACTTGACCAAAAACTCGAGCGCCTCCTCCTTCCGACCATTCTGCATCAACCACCTCGGACTTTCAGGCATGAAGAATAACGCGGCGATGACCAAGCAAGCAGGTACAGCTTGACCTATCATGGGGATCCGCCAAGCCCAATCGGTCGTAAGGTAGTTCGTACCGAATGTGACTGCGGCAGCTGCGATCGAACCGCCATAGTATCCACAATTGAGGATACCGGTCATCTTCCCTCGCCATTGAGGTGGAGCGATCTCGGTCGAATACTACGGTAATCAGCTGCAGTCAGCCGGGCTAAAGCTTGAGATGAGTACTTACAGCTGGAGCAGAAAGGTTCATGATGCTGATTCCCCCTGTATCGATCCAATTCAGCTTGGTTCAGCAGAAGCGCTAAAGAGTCAATACTCACATCCGAGAACGAACCTCCCTCCGACGAGCTGATGAAAACCCGGAGCGCTTGAAACCAAGATCATCCCAAAGATGATGACCACAGCACCCATCCACATCCCCCATCTCCTCCCAAACTTATCCGCCACGAACGCAGCCGGGAAAGAACCGATGAGGGAACCGACGTTGTACATCGAGAAGACTAGGCTGACTCCTGTACCGGTGGTGCCGGTACCGAATTTGGTTAGGTAAGGTTGCATCGCCAAAACACCGGTCATTAGGGATGAGTCGTAGCCGTTTGCGCAGGCGCAAAGGCTAGTCGTGATGTCAGCGTACCCCTCTCTTTGGGGTGAGGAGGGACCGGAGGGAAAGCGGGAAGACAGAGGAGGGCGGAAGATAGCGTGGTTAAACAGGGAAAAAGGGGGGGAGGAATGTGAGGAGGACAGAGTTACAAGGTGACGAAACAGTAGAAGTAAAGCAACCTCGACTCCTTCGAATTCCTCTTCAATGGAGCATTCGCAACCGCCGCCGTAAAAGCCGCATTCCGAACCTATCCCCAATCCTCATCAGCTACCTTCCCACTCATCTCGATTTCTCCCTTTTCAATCTCGGTCTCGACGACTCACCCTCATGATCTCAGTTCGTGAAACTTCTTTGGCACTGATGATCTCCAAAGCCTGCTGAACCTGAGGCGGGGCATTCTCAAACTGAGCGATATCATCTTTCTTCTCGTCCGACTTGGTCTTGTGATCCATCTGGTTTGGGTCGAAGACGGTCACGTCCGATGGTTTTCGAGAATCGAGAGCGTCCATGATAATCCTGGATGTATCAGCAGAGGATGAGTGGTCGGCCCATCCTTGGCCGTGGGCATTTTTATAACATCTATGAACATCATCCATCCCGGTGTTTCCCGGACCGACCAAATCTTCGGATATCGGCGCCTCCCCCCACACCTCGATCGAAACATGGATTCAATCAGCTTCGGCACGCCCCATCGATGGGAACAAAGGGATCTGGGAGATGAGAACTAGGCCGGCACACTGTGCGGGGAACTGTGCGGACTAAAAGAGAAGGGATACCTCCCAGTTCCTGGGTCTTTTCCGCAAAGTGGGGAAGTAGCCAAGGTCAGGAGAAGTGGGAGCAATTCGTGGACGGGCACCGTAGGAGATGTAGCAAGATTGGTACAGTATCAGGAGATGGCCTACAACAAGGCAAGAGCAACTTTGCGAGGTACCACCTTCCTGAGCGAAGGAGTCGCCAAGCAGATCGCCATAGGTTAACGGGGGTATCTATACCTAGACATCCCGCAGCATACCCCACAAAAACGAAATGTATGGAGATAAAGAAAAGGGAGACCAAAACGAATAGGATGACTGGCGGTCACCACGGACGAAAGCGGCGAGATATGAAAGCTGAAGAGACAGAGATGAGCCTCGGTCCTAGCGGATGTCTAAGACAAGCAGTCAGTGAAGACAACCAAGATCGTCGATCACTCGGAACGAGGTGGTTCAACTCCCATATGGCGGAGTGGTTGGAGGTGAATGTTGAGCTCATTCGCCATTTCCCTTACGAGCGGCAAGACCAAGAGCGGTCCTCCCCATTGCGGTCGCCTGCATGTGCTCAGCCGACGTGGATTTGTTAATCGGAGTGCTCCTTTTGTTCATCCACTTTTGTTCATCCAACCGTTCTCCTCGTACAGTGCTCATGGCGCCATGTTGCATCGTCCAGCGAAACCCTCGAATGGGAATGGTGGACGAGGGAAACCAGCTCAAAGACACCCGAACGACTTCTTGTAAAAGTCTTTTCGAGCCTATATGGGAGAGGAGAGACTTCGATTTTGTTTCTATGGCGCCCAAAAAACAGGTCAATCGGGAACAAAAAGAGGCAGTGAGTGAAACTATGTACCGAGTCATCCATTCTCGGATTGAATAGGACGTCAGGTCAATAGAATGTGATCACGGCTGACTTTCCGAAGCTTCAAGGAACTCTTCCTTGTGCCGCGTTCCGACATAACATACGGAAGGAGGCTGGAAATGCCGGTCGTCGAGAGGCGATTGGAGAGCGTATTTGAGACTTAGCCAAAGTCAATGAAGAGCTATTCGTTGGGAAGGGAAGATTTGTGAAACGGTGGCAGCTGTACACAGGGATGTCTTGAACTTGAGGTTCCCCATGTTAAGATCAGAAAACGAATGCAAATCAGATCAGTATATTTTTGTGACAGCGGTCTGCGTACTTCGATGGAAAGAACTGAAGTGAGAGGATTGTCTTACCGAAACACTCATTGTACATGTAATTACGGCCAGAAAGTCACGGTGCGGGAACCATACTGATGCGGTGTCGAACCTAGCCCAAGAGATCAGCGATCGATCGCTTTTCAGCCAAGCGACTCCTTGACGCATCTCGGTGATCGATGACTTGTACTGCTTTTCGTGCGATACCTCGGAGTTCTCTAAGAGATGTGTTGGGCTTTTGCATGGAGCAGCGACAAATGACATGTTGAGGCAGGACTCAATTCAGTCTTCAGGTCTGTCAGATGTCGTCATCCCGTCTCTATCAGTCCTCTGTATCAGTATGGATCATCGTGAATATGCCGATATCCTCAGCGTGATCTGGTTTCGACATCCGACGCGTGTGATTCATATATAATGCAACGAAGTCTAGGCACACGAAAGGTAATTAGTATACCCTACCCCTCTTATATCCGAAGACTCACCTCGAACCCATCTACCAACCCCACAGATCTTCCCCATCCTCCTTGAGCCGATCATCAGACACGACCCACTTCACATCCACTCTCATCGGTGACAACACTGCTCCTGATCCCAGCCCCTCCTCTCCATCATCGTCCATCAGACTCCCGCTTACACTCCGCGAGCTTGCTACACTAGCACTACTTCCGCTCAAGCTGATTTCACGCTTCCCCTTCCCTGGTAGACGCGAAGCGTTGGCCGGTCTGGGCGGTCGTAAAGGTGGTGAGGTAAGGTTGACGTTCGCCCATGAAGGAAGCATCGTCTTGAGTCCAGACCTAGCATCACGTCAGCTTCCAACGCCGCTCATAGCAGGTATCGTGGACGGCGTACAGGTCTAATCTCCCCACCGACCCTTCTCCCTCCTTTCGCTGCCGCATATCTTCCGCCACCTTTTCATCCCCAGCCATCGGTACAGTTCCAGTAGCAGCCGCACTGACGGTCTTCACCAACTGTCCCCAGAACCGTTTCCCACCTTCTATCGCTTCCTCGCTTGGTCCAAGTGCAGATTGGAACAACCCAGCTAGAGACGGTTGAGCTTCTTCGCCTGTTGCGGAGGGAGGGGTGGACAGCGAAGAGATCTGGGAAGACTTTGAAGATGATGCTGAGACTGATGGTGGACGAGAAGAAGAGGATGAGAATATAGATGCGGATGTGGACGTTGGGTGATGAGGTATGGGGATGGAAGATGATTTGGAGACGATGTTCGTCCATCTTTTCTTGAGCGAGTCGAGGGATGCTTTTTGCTGGGCGAGTTCTGTAAAATAGCGTTAGTTTTGTAGAGATTCGGAGAGGGGACGGAGAGAGAAGGGCCTATGAACGGGATGGATGAGATGAAGGAAGATAGACGAACCTTGTTGCAACTCGCTCACCCGTCTCTCCCGCTGGGCAATGAGTGTGAGAAGGTCCGCATGCCTGTTCCCCATCAGCCACCTATCTGCGGCATAACATCATCTAACGGATATCACCCGAATCAACGAGCAGCACGTACTTCTCAGTGAGAATCTGCCCCCTCCTCCCAACCACTCTCCTTTCCATCCCTTCCTTCTCGCAAACCTTTTCAGACGGATCGCCACCCTTCAATACCTCGGTTCGAACCGCATTCCTCCCTCTAGCCTCTTCTAAGCTATCCATCGACCTCTCACTTTCCTCCTTGATTATCTCGTCATGTCCGCCCAAAGTCATTATCCGGAGAACAGTCGAGCTCCTAGACGCCGTAGCAGGGGAATAAGAGATACTACTCCTCAAACACCTCGTCGGTCTTCTCGGTGTACTGGGTCCTGCCATACCCGCTTCACCATCGAGAGAGGCTGATCTTCCACTCGCGACGAGTGACAGTCTCTTAAGCTTTGACGGCGCTGCCGGATCGGGTACTGTCGGTGAGGAGGTGGGTAGGTTTGGAACGGTCGACATCGCTAGTGGAGGTCGGGGTGGCTTGTGAGAGGTGGATGACGATGTCGACAGGTCTCGGAGGGGTGTACGCGGTTTTGGAAATGGTACACCCGTCTCGTTAGGGAGGGACTGCGAGAAGGACATAGTGTGTATCAAGCTGTTTGAATAAGGGACAAGAAGAAGAGGACTTGGATGGAGATGAAACCGGAAGAAACAAGGGGAAACGATAACGCGCCTGATTTCTTCTCGGGATAACTTGGCTTAGTCAACTCTATACACGCGTAGACAAGGCTCATCCCATCCGACGGCCTCCGTGCCGGGTCATTGCATTCCACGGTGGATAAGTAGATCTTCATTACAACACGTCCATGATGTGGATATCCAGTATGAAACATTCCATACCGCAGATCCCTACGCATACATCCGGAATGCAACCGAAGCGCTACGGAATCGGAGCACCTATCAGCGGTTCCGGTACAACATCCGCGGCTCTCCCCGCACCAGGTAACCCGGGAGGATCCACTGCTATGCCTGGACCCGCTACGATACCTGGATCCACCAGGACCACCCTCCTTGCATCTGCTTGCCCATTCCCTTCCCCATCCCTCCTTCTCCTCTCCTCAGCCCAGGCACTCCACCGTCCCCTCAACCACAACAACCCAACAACCAACGCTCCAATTCCAACAATAGCCAAAACCTCCGCCATATCCTCTATATCCTCCGCTTCCAATCCCGTATCCTCCCCTACCCACCCTGACCCGGAAAGATCTTCGAACCCTTCCGGATCGAGTACATCTTGGTCGATCTCCTGAGGTAGTGCGGTGAAGACTGAGGAAACTCGACCCCACAAACCGGGTTGAATGTCGTCCTCTTCGCCTTCGAACAATCGCAAGCCTGGCATTTGACCAGCTGTCCGCATCTCCATCCACCAGCTGCAGGGTTTACCTCAGCGATTTGCGACCATGTTCCCATTCGAGACACCTACCTGCGCAGGTAAAGTCCAGCGAGACTGAGCATAACAGGAAGATACGCCTCTGTACTGGTCTCCAAGCTTAGATCGTAAAACCGCTTCGCCAGATGCCAATCCTGCGGTACTCCTTGACCTTGCTCATACATCCAACCAAGGTTCCAGTACGCCATCGCAGAAGTCTGATAATCCGCTGCAGATCGATAATGCGTCGCCGCTCGATCGTATTTCTCCTCTTCCTTCGTTCCGATTCCGGCATCTAACCCGTCAACAAAGCATCTCACCGAAGAAGAGGATGTTACTCACAGTAGAGATCGCCGACCTTGACGATAGCATCCACATTGTCCTGAGCAGCACTCCTAACCCACTGCCTCAACCCCATCTCACTCTCGTTCGTCTTCCCCAACAAACCCCCTCCAACGCCTTTATCAAGCAAGAACGCGACATTATTCTGCGCCGCTTCATACCCCATCTCACCCGCAACCCACCATCCCAGGACCGCGTTGTCCTCCTCACCTCTCGCCCAAGCTCGATGCGCCTCGCCGATAAAGTCATCCTCCCAACATCCTCGTTCCGCGACGAGTTTGTACCATGCTACACTTACTCCGCACATACCCGGTCGACCGCCTTGATGAGGTGGGAGACGAGCGGTTGTGGCGTGAACGTGGGAGAGGAGGTGGAAGGCTTCGAATGGTGAACCGTGTCGGAGGGCGACTTCGAAGTACTGAATGGCTTGTTGGATCTCACCACGTTCTGTAAAATATTCAAATCAGTGGTGGAGCAGTAGATATCTCGAATCAGACTTACCAAGATGCAGCTTGCCAAGATTGACCTGTGCTTCAGCCAAATCCTGACCCGCTGCCGCCTGGAAGTAATGAAACGCCTTCGTCTTGTCGACCGGAACAATCAATAAATCGCGATGTATGATTCCAAGACCGTTATGAGCCTCCTTATCGCCCTAAAGCCCTCATCAGCCTGTTGTTCAGCTTCAAAAAGACAGGACTCACCAGCTCAGCCGCTCGCTCATACCACAACCTAGCTCTTCTATAATCCGGTTTCTGCCCCTCGCCACGCATCGCCATCCTCCCAAGAAAAGCAGCCGCCACCATGGCCGGATCCCTCACCGCATCCTCCATCTCCTTACTCATCTTCCTTCTAGCTGCCACCTGTCCATTCGCCTCGAAATCAACCGGCCACATCACCCTTGCCACCCTAAGGAAATACTCCTTCGCCTTCGAATAGCTCTGAGGTATTTCGCCGACTCCCTCTGCTCCGGATGAGATACCTCCGGGGAGGAAGTAAACCGATCCAAGATAGAAAAGCCGACCGAGATCAACGGTATAGACATGAGAGTCCCGGTCGGAATGGTATTGATAGTACTCCAAGACCTCTTTCTCTGTCTCACCTCGCGCAACGGCTGAGGAAGCCTTAACAGCAGCTCGATTGGCGTTGGCACCGGTGGAGGCCCATGAGGCGTGAGGACCGTATATACCACCGACTCGATCAGAGAGACGAGTCGGTGTGAGGGGCAATGTCCGACCGCCAGGGGGTCCGGCAAGGAATGTGCCATAAGCTGAAATTCACCAATCAGCTGTCTTCGTTGTTGCTTGGATCTGTATTTACCCTTTTCCGCCGCTCCCTCGTAGTAGTCCATCGCTGCCAAGCAATCCTAAGCGACCATTAGGATGCATCCTGGTACCACCGAATGCGACCTACCTCCTTTACTCCGATCCCAGCCCAATATCGGTATCCCAGAGCCATCTCAGCCGGTTTGTATCCCTGAAGTGCGGAGAAGGTATAGTAAAGGAGAGCCTAAGAATTCTATAAGCTGGTAATCCGCCTGTCCATTCAGACAGTCTGTGTGGTCGGGAAGATTACGGCGTTTCAGCTCACCTTCCCTTGATCCTCTTCGATGTCTCCGAGACCTGTAGCATGGAAGAACCCGACCATGAACTGCGCTTCGGGATCCGAGCTTATCTCGAGATATCGCTGTGACTGCTATTAGTCCACGCTCTGCAATTTATCCGGGGAGACTGACGGAAAATGCTGCATGAGCAGCTGGAAGATCCTGCTTCACTCCCTTAGGAGGAAACTGTGTATTTCAGCTCTGGAATCCGACCACAAGATCACGAAAAACTGTAATGCGAACGGCCGCTTTTCTGAGCTGTCCAAATTCCAACTCACCATCCTCAATTTCCCCCTCATCCCCCAGACTTCATCACAACCACCTTCCTCCGCCTCCGACATGAGACTCAACATCTTCTCTATCTTCGCCTTTCTTCCCTTGGTGATCTTCACTGCTCTTCTCGTTGATGCATTCGATCGGAGGAAGGGGATATGGGAGAGAAGTGTTGCAGGGGAGAGGGTATTAAGCAGTCTGGGAAGGAGGCGAAGGGCGGTCGAGACCGGACCCTGAAGCCATCAGCTGCGTTTCACTGCCGTAGTGCAGGAAGGACATCTGCCTCCTGCAGCGACTACGCAGACCAGCAGCTAACCTCGTTGCCCCATCCCATACCATCACCCCATCCTTTCGACCCAAAGCTCCCGACATTTCCACCAATCTTAGATTCGAGATGTGCGTTGGGAGAAGGTTGCAACTCTCTAAGAATGCTTCGAGCTTCAATGAGCGGTGTGCAGACTATCGATCATGCTCATCAGCGTAAATTGGACAAGAGTTGCGAAACGCACCGTCCTCTAATATCTCCAACGATTCAGATGGCCTTTCAGCGGCAACGACCAGAAACGGAAAAGCGAGCAAGCAAATAGACAAGACGAGGTATGGTCTTGCTGGATATACTTGAAGTCGCATGACAGTCCGGAAGAAGCTGTATCTCCCCGGGTGGTCGAAGACAAAGCAAACGGGAGGAGATAGCCAAAACTCGACACGTCTGCACTGTACATCAATCACGTGACCACCCTTCTCGTTCTGAATAGAAATGGCTGTACTCGAGTACGTCGAGAGTACTCCTACGAGTTACTCGAGTACTGTACTGAACAATTACGTAACTAAGGCTGGATTCCCGATTCTCGCCGACATGGAACTACTGTATATAATTTCTCCGCTCCTGAACTACGTGAGATGATTTCCGCAACGATCACTATCTTCCTCCTGGCCCCGTGATTGTGTTGTGTCTCGCCTCCACTTCCTCTCCGACAATGACGGTCATCTGTCGATAATACCACCCTTTCACCGAGATGGCATGAGTAACAAGGAGTCCTTCTTCGACGCTCCCAGGATGCACCACCCCACTTTCCGCCCGTTGCCGACCCCGTCCATGTCTCCTCACAAGCAAGGGCACGCTGAAAATCATCATCAAAGGCCCACAGCACAACATGGACTGTACGGTGGCACGGTAGATCGAGGACATACCAGTGACGAGTCGGATGACGAGACTCAAGGGGAACGGAGCAAGCTCGAGCAGAAGAGGGAGAAGAACAGGTTGAAGCAGAGGAACCTGAGACGTAAGTGTCCTATCATTGGCTCTTTCTGGTACTTGATCCATCTTGGCAGTCCGCCGAGCAAATCACATATCAGACCTTGAGAAATCCTCTTCAACCCTCAAATCCGAACTTACCGCCCTCAAATCCTCCTTCGCAGCTTTACAAGCTCGAGAAGCGCATCTTCAATCATGGATCCGAGAGCTTGAGACAGCTTTATTCCGGCATGGATTCAGCGAGGAAGTCGAGAAACTACGCCGAGTCTGGTCACATCCAGCTCAGCATGGAACCGTTGATTCGCTCCGAACCCTCGCTCAGGCGGGTTCGACCGCGACAGCCAATGCATCACACTTACCTTACCCAACTCCTAGCTTACCTTGCGAGCCTTCAGCGGGGTGGGGCGTGATACCGGAAGCTCCGAAAGGAGGCTCGAGAAAAAGGAGTCGAGAAGATGAGGCTTTCTCTCGGCCGACCCGACCGAACCCTAAACGAGGAGGACCGCACATGCCACCACCTATGGTTCAAGCTTCCGAAGCAGGTCCATCCCGGGTACACCACACACAGTACCCTGCTATCTCTCTCCATTCACTCCGCATATCTGAGCTCCTTTCGCCACTGCCAGAACCCAATAGTCTCCTACCTCCTCCGTATTCATTAGAGGTGATGCAGTTCCAAGCCGAACAAGCTTCAGACGATAGGCGATACAGTGCGGGCGAACTATCCGTGACACATATTGAAAACTCTCTCGGGGAGTCGAATCAGCTTTCAGGTGAGCTCCTTATCTGATGCAATTACTGTTTCACCGACGTGCTTCTCCCCAGGTTATGCTTTCGAACCCCCCCTCCAATCTCAACCCTTCCTATTCTATTCAGATCCATTTCGACGGCCTTTCTCCCTGACCGGTACTCAACCGAGCCTCGCTATCACTTTTCCGCCATTACACTCCTCAATCCTCACAGCCCGAAGCCTACTCCTCTCCCTCCTTCCCTCCCCATTACCCCTTCCACTTCCACCACTTCCCGCAAATCTCTCACCATCCCACCAACAAATCCTCCTCATCGCCATCTCCAATCTTTCCCCACCAGTGATATCCGATCACTTCCGAGCCCAACAACTCCGTCTCCTCCCACCGACCGAAGCCAAAATCCTGCTCGAATACCAATCCTCCCCACAAGCCGATATACGCTTAGTCCTCCTACCCATAGCGATCCTTCGAGCACGTATAGTAGCCGCTCAGAGGAAATGTCTCCCATTCGACGTCACCTCCTTCATCTCTTCAACACTCTCCCAAGCGAAGGTATTTGGTGTACCGCTCGATCCGGATTCTTGGGAGATGCCGAGTGCTTACTGGGATGAATGGGGTGGATGGTTCCCGAGAGGCAGGGAATATTGTGAGAGTCTTTCGGATTGGAGGAGGAGGGATGGTCATTTGGGGAGTACGGTTGTTGAGATGATCTTGGGTTTGGAAGGACCGATCGCTAGGAGAGGGGATGGGATTGGGCGACCGCTCGGGTGGTTGTTCTAGTCCCGCGATCGATGATTGGGCAGTTCACTATAGGCTTCGCAAGGCAGAGTGTCTGGAGGATCATATGGGGTGGTCGTCCTAGCCTGTCGATCGAAGGCTTGGGAAATCCACAGGTATCGTAAGGTAGAGTGTCGAAGGGGGGATCATCGCTTAAATAAATAATTATATTCATTATATACATCTGCGCCATGTATACTTGATCGTCAAGTAACTTCGGCAGTGCATTTTCATTGCCACCCCCTTCCGAACGAGATCCAGCTCTAAGCCAAAGAGGCGTAGTGTGAGGGAGCCGCTGCAGGAGGCATTTAAATGACCGTTAGGTTAATGAAGTCTCTTCCTCCCGACTTCCAGGGCTTACCATCGGTTATTGTCACCTTGCATTGTGTGTAGATCGATGGTTCCCGCTATACTCGAATCCTAGAAGGAGGTAAAACTCTACCGTCGTCGAAAGTCCATCACACAGTCTGATAGGGTCATGCTAGTCAAATGAACTCCTCAAACTAATTCTGCACCAACCTCTTCCTCCTTTCGCCACCTTTCCCCCGTCCAACCGTACCAACCCTCTCCCATCTCCCAACGACCTCCCCCATCTGCTTCCCCAAACCCTCTCCTGTCCTCCCACTCCTAATCCTACTCCCACTCCCACTCCCACTACCACTCGGATCCATCCCAAAAACCACTACTCGTCCTTTCCTACCAGCTCTCCCAGCCCTCCCCGCACGATGTAAGAAATCCAAAATATCCCTCGGTTGATCGACAAGCATCACCGTACTGACCAACGGACTGAAATCCAATCCTCTCGACAACAAACTCGTAGTAATCAATATCCTAGGACTAGGTGCTTTCGGAGACGGAACGAGAACGATTGAAGGTGATTCCCTTGGATCGAGTAAGAAAGCATCGAGTTCCCCATTCTTCCCATGTTCCCTTTGAGCAGCTTCCCCAGTCCAAGCGAGGTTCGGTAATTGTCGATCATCAAGCACTTTGCTCAGAGATTGTACTTTGTAATCGGTATTACAAAAGATTACCACCTTGCTCCGATCGACCTCCGTACCACTGTCCATAAGGTCTTTCCGAGCGATAGCATCTTCAGCTAAGACCCGCTTGACTTCGTGTGCGACGTCGGCTAGGAGGTTACCTGATCTTGAAGGGGGGACAAACCGGGCTTGAAGATTGTAAGGGAGTTTGTGCATCCCTGGTGAGAGGAGTTGGGTGAATGGTGTTGAGGACAGGAGAGGGTCGGCAGAGAGGAGGTGAATGAGGAAAGGTGGGAGAGTGGCGGTACAAAGGATGATATTTGTTTTTGGTCGGGTGGAGATGATGTGTCGGAGGATGGTGAGGGTCTCTTCCACAAAGTCAGGCCCTGAACAAGGTCAGACACTCTATATTTCACATGTTGCGCGATGCGCACCTAAAAGAACATCCGCTTCATCAATGACAACCCAATCCAACCGATCCACGCCGATATAAGCCTTCCTCGCATCCTCCTCATCCTTCACCTCAGCTTGTGGACTCGCCAACCCAAGCATCCTCCTTGTCATAGCCCCAGTCCCAAACAGAACATCCACCCCACCCCGTCTCTCTCCGATCCCACCGTATTTCGTACTGCTCATCCCCATAACCGACAGCTTGACGGTATGGCAAAGCGTCTTAGCCATTCCTGTCGATTGTCTAGTCAATTCATGCGTCGGACTGAGGACCAAAGCTCTCGGATTAAGCGTCTTCGCTTCTTCAGGAATCGGCCCACGATCATCGGTTGACTTGAGATGCGAGAATAGCGGTAGGAGATAAGCGAAGGTCTTACCGGATCCCGTCTCAGCTCCAAGTAAGGCCCGTGCAGGTTCATCGAATGACGGGAGGAAATACCTCAAAGAAAGAGTTTGAATAGCCGTAGTCTTTCCCTTCGGTCCGAAACGTTCTTTCACCGGCTCGAAGAGGACAGGATGTAGTTCGAAGTCGTCGAACGGCTTTGGAGCGGCGGAATGAGTATCAGCTGAAGCTCCCGGTGAATCATAGGTTTTCGGTGAGAATGGTTTGGAAGGTGGATATCGAGATGTTCTGGTTTCTCGTGGGGAGATTATGAGTGCGGGACCACCGGGTCTGGGTCTGGGACGTTGATGAGGTGGTATGTCGAGCTGAGCTAAACGTCGGGAAGTAGTAGGAGGAGTTGGTCCGCGTGAATTTGGTTGTCGAGCTGCAGGAGGCCGGATGGTACTGGCTGGTAGTGGACGGGAGGAACGAGGTCGAGGACTGATGCCGGATGTGCTCGTTCTCGGAAAACGAGCGGATGGAGGTTGAGCTGTTCGAGGGCCGCCTGCGTTTGGAAAAGGGGAAGGATGGAGTGCTCGGATGAAGATGTGTCGGAGATCGAATATGACGGATGACACAGCTATCGCCCTAGATTGGCTAAGCATTGCGGTTGAGTCAAGTGTTTACTCAGGGAGCTCAGGCTGTCAAAGTTCGTCTAGACTGGTAGTTCAACATAAAATCAAGCAGGCATGCTACACGATGACGTGTCCATTGCGATCTTCCTTGATACCTTTGGTAGGAGGTTCTCTCCCAATCGAGACGCCCAAAATCTTCATTCGCGATTCTTCGACTCCTGAAAGTCTCTCACTCCTCGTGTAGGTTTTAAGTTCAGTGACAGTAGTCAACGTGAGTACTCGGACCATTTTGATTCCCTCCCCGTCTTTGGAATGAAGAGCGGCACATCTGCCCCATGGCACCTCTTGTACCAGGGTCCGTTCTATATCACCCCTATGTCTCGGACAACGGGGGTGAGGAACGGGCCACTGCTCTCAACGGACATCTGATACCACACTCTCCACTCTCATACCTGTTCACTTTTGTCAACTGGGAGCCCGAAAGCTGATGAGTTTCTGCTAGATATGCAATCCAGGCATGGCTCCAGATCATATGTGTATCAGCGATGCAACACGCCACATCTTACCCTTCGCATTTCTTGCCAGTCCCCGTCCCTACCCCGACACGGCGTTCGTTTGCCCAGTGAACATCCTTTAACATGCACTCGGGGAACTAACCCAAAGGATCCCTCAATCTCATACTCCGACATGCATCCGATCCCCGCTGACGGGGTACATAAAGGCGGAGTCTCCTCAAGTTGTCTTCCAACTCTCTTAATACTCAGCTTAACCCGCTCATGACTGAGCTCAAGTCGCTAACGCCATACTGAGACTCAAATACATCCCAACCCAGCAAACCCCTTTGACGGACACTAACCACAGTTGACTGACTGACCTTCAAAAATGCAACGCCATTTCTCCGATCAGACCCCGTTCACTCCTCGTCATCCATCTCGTCTCGGTCCTGGGCGGAGGATGGATCAGACAACACGAGGGCATCCCAGGGGGACGGTGTCGTTGCCGACTTCACCAATCTCTCGACCGAATGATCTCTGGCCAGATATGGTGAGTAATTCTCTGCTTTTGTAGCTTGTCTAAAACTGATGAGATCCAGCCTCAGACGTCTCAACCCTACTTCGGCTCCACCCAAGAACCAGTATGTACTGAACTTGACCTGATGTTGGACTGACATCGCCTAGCAGTTCGGCCAGAACGAACCCTGGTACGACCCCCTCCCACCCTCTTTCACCGGATCCTATTTTCCCGCAAACTCCCTCCCCGGTCCCAGCTCATCTGAAGGCTTCACACCCGATGATGAAGATCAAGATCAAGATCAAGACCAGGCTCAGCCAAGGAAGAAACGTGCTCAAGTGAGAGTGGCTTGTACTCACTGTCAGAAAGCGTGCAAGAAGTGTTCAAACCTCAGGTCAGTTGACACCTCGTTCAGCGTGGTGGGTCACACTGACTTGAACTCCTCAGACCATGTGAGCGGTGTGTCAAGTATGGGATGAAGGATTGTGTGGATTCGACGAGGAAACCGAGGAAGACGGGGATCAAGCGGTGAATCTACCTCATCCTCGGACTTAGCATCCAGCACATCCTTGCATATTCCTGTAGCATTCACTCTGGCTTAGCTGATAGATAACAGAGGCCCGTACAAACGCCGAGCAAGCAAAAAACCCTCCTCTTCCCCCACTCCTCAATCCAAGCAGCACGAAGGCGTCCCACCAGGCCTTCGCACCGCAGCACTACAAGGGGCTTTCGCATCCGCCCTCTCCGGTCCAAGATGGATCCACGGCCAACGTCTTCCCCTTCGTCCTCCTCATACTCCTCGCCAACCTAACCGTCAACCCCAAACGAACCAGCATTTCCCCCTTTCTGCAACAGAACCGAATCCGAACGGACTTCCGATGCCCATTGGACTCCCTGGACGACCGAACTCCACCCAACGGCCACCTGAAACGAACCCAATGTACCCGCCTACTCCGAGCGTACCTTTCCCGGTTAGCTTGAACCTTCAGTCTGACCCGTTCTCCAGAGCTGTCAGTCCGATCCATGGGGATTTTACCAAAAGTCTTCCCATCGGACATGATCAGCTCCTCGCGGGGTTCAAAGAAGAAAACCTTGGTCAACTTTTGACCGGCCACTTCATCAAAAAGGAGCAAAGCAGCGGTGGTGGAATTACAAACGGGACTATGGTGGATCACAAGCCGGTACTGGGTTCGCATCAACCAGTCTGTGGCGTCGAGATGAGGGGCAATCATGCTCATGGTCAATTACTCGATCACGCGCTGAACGATCTCAAACCATTCAACCCAAACCCGCACCCAGTCCAGCAACAGATGTCTACCACACCACGTTCACACACATCCATCCCTCAGATCCTCTCAGCTCCACCAAGTCCTTACAACCCCCACACCGACCCAGGCTCCAATTGGTCATGCCTTCAAGCTTCCGCCTCCGCACTCGTTGATTCTACCTCGACAGACGCACACCCTTACATCACCGTCCGAAATCAACTCCATCAACTCCTCGCACAACACCATCAGTCCCAAGCGCAAATTCAGCAACAGAACCAGCACCAACACCAACACCAGAACCAGAGCCAGCACCAGAACCAGAACCAGAACCCTTCACCGAGTCCAGGTTTCGTAGCACTCAATAAGATCAGACGACCTTCCTTACGTACACTGATGAGTACTGGTGGGAGTCAAGCGCCTAGTCCTATCCAGAGCCCGACATTATTCGATCAACCGATGCAGATTGAGGAGGAGGTGAAGAAGGTGGAGGAGGGGGTACGACCTGATACAGGTTGGGAAGAAGAGATGCGAAGGGTCATGATGGAGAGTCAGGTGGGGATGCAGCAGCAACAGCAGTCACAAGGGGTTGAAGGTCTGGGATTGATGGGGTTGGAAGGGATGATGCCTTTCCAGACGTAGATAGACTAATAGAGTCCAGTACGATGCAACGGATATCTACCCATTGGAATTTTTTTGATCGAAAGCTGGGATCCGGTGGAGCTCGATAGCAGCGATGCTATGTTGAGTAGATTGTTCGTGAAAAGTTTGCAACGCTATGCATCTCCTAACGCGAAACGATCCCGTCAAACCTCTGCTTGAACCACGAAACGGTCCTGAAGGCAACGTCAGCAACTGACCTGCGAAATTCCAGAACTACTCACTGCTCGGGCTTGACTTTGTGCTGGAAACCCACTCGGCCAGTCCTTGACTTCCGACGAGCAACACGCATCCCTGGACGACCCATGACGACGTAGCTGAGCGGAGGCGACATGGGCCAAAAATGGGGCAAGAGGTGTCGTGAAAATAGGGGTAAGCAAAGAGAAGGGAAGGGAGGAAGGGTTAAACAGTCAGCTGATGATGGAGACGACGAGGGGGATCTCAGCTCACAAGTCCATACCGAAGATACCGATTCCTGGGTCGTACTTGATCCCGAGATCGATGTGCTCCTCGATACCGAAGCCGAAGTTTCCGGTCTGGGAGAAGTTGCTGAAGGTAATCAGCATGGTCCTTCGAACCTCATCGCATGCAACGTGAATGCCTCTCCCTCAACTGGTTGACTTCTTCTCGACAAGCGAAGATAGGGCGAGGAAGGCCAACTCTCGGAAAAGGAGCGTACTGCTGCCTCCGCTCGGAACTCCATATCCTTAACTCTCGCTGCAGGTCTCATTCTCCTCGCCTCGCCTCCCCACCCTCCCTTTACTCTTCTCTTCGACCACCCTACCGCACCCCACCCTCCCTTCCCCCTGGGACGACACGTCTCGCTGCGCTCGACCAAACGACTCACCGCTTCCTCAACTCATACTCCTTAACCTTCAACGCCCTCTCCAGAACCTCCTCAGCCTTAGGTCCCCTAATCGTAACATGACAAGCAATCTTCTCGTTCCTTCTGATGGAGAAAGACCGGACGGTGTATCTCGCTTTGGAGGTGACAGGCGATTGACCGGTGAGTTGTTCGAGTACTTTCGAGGCTCGGGTCAGGCGATCACCGGATTCACCGACGGAGATGTCTACGAGGAGCGGAGCGAGCGGAGTGAGTGAGTAGATTGGGTTGACAAATGAAGGGCAAAGATTGATTTCGAGGTTGGAATAAACGGATGGGGGAGGGAAGGAAGGTGAAGGTGGACAGATCAGCATTGACTACTGATATCTTTAAGATGTTGTACGCACTGATGACCAGCTTCTCGATCCGAAGCTCCTTCATCGGGTTCACAGCAGCAGTCTTGTCGGCCTACATGGATATTAGCCTTGCGTCGAAGCGGATTCCTCCCGTCGTCCCGGTGCATCTTCCTTGAAGACAATCGGGAGGGCCTGGATGATACGCACCATCTTTTGAGATTTGAAGACGTATAGTCCGTCAACAGGAGGTTCAAGGGAGGTTGACAAGCTTGGTACGGTATTCTAAGCCATTATGGGAGAGCGTCTGAGTCGGCAATAGCCTCTGTCGGGGAATACCGGTTTGGCGAATTATATCTGTTCATGGCTTTAACGGATCTTCGGAGAACATCGAGCCTCGAGCCGATACAAAAGCTTTATCGCCGATAAGAACGCCTTTTCAATATATTGCCTTCCCCAAACCCCATCGAACAGGATACACTGTACTCGAGTAATGATCGGCCCGCCCTATGGCTTATCGCTTCCATCCCCAGATCTCGCTATACTACGCACTTTACATCAAGGAAGGATTCATCATCAAATTCCTGCCAAAGGCACGTAATACATCATTTCTATTCGACGCAAATGAACACATTGCCATACTTTCCGACCGGGACTTCAGGTCTGCGCCACGGATGAAGATTGCGACGAAACTCAACCATGGCTTTCCCATTTCGTGATCACGCATTTGTGATATGATGAATGGATGACATATCACTGATGCGTACGCACCACATCTAGTGGCGGGACGATTGTCAACAAGCAAAGAGCGCACCCGAGAGAGATTCAAGCGCACAAATCCTCTCACTCTTCCATTCGATCTCGCGCCTCCCTCGACCGAACTCACCACGCCCTCAATCCTCATACAATCTGTTCTTCAAAGACTCGGCACAAGACCCCTCGAACCCCTCGACGAAAAGGCAACACAGCACGCAACACGCAAAACACGCAAAACACACAAAACACATCACATCACGATGCTCGTCCCCCTCGTCCTCCTCTTATCCTTCGTAACCCTTGCCCCTTACTCAGACGTACTACAACAGCTTCGTAGGATGTAACAACGATAACGGCATCACAACCGTCCCATTAGGATACGATCCTCAACTCGCATCGCCAACACAAGACAGCTGCAACGTACGTTCACTCAACTTCCTTCCCAATAAACAAGTGAATAAGTAGATCGATGATGAAGATTTCAGATCGCGTGAATTACGAATGGATACGAGTACTCACTCGTACTGTGACTCGAGTCCCACCTCCTGTTATTGTAACAATGGTGTTCCGGATCCGAGCAGTATTTGCACGGATCTCCTACCGGGTCATGCTACACTGGACAACTCTTGGTGGGTCCTGCTCGCTGATTTTTCGCTTTTGCTCCTATGCGAAAGCATCCCTTCCCCCACCCCTTTTGCTTCCGCTCTCTCAAAGACAAGCAACACCGCTCTCCACGAGGTTCTCTCCTTCCTCCCCTCAAAGTTCATTCTCTGATCCCCGGCTTCCTCCTGTCCCCACCTTTTCCCGGTCGCCTCCACCAACACATCCATAGCTGACTTTTATAACCAGGTAACCCGCCTCGGGGACGACCTTCCAATTCGACGCATGCTACAACACAGTTCCTTCCGCAAACTCCCAAGGGATCCAAACCTACACTGATCTGAACGACTGCTTCGACATGTGTAAAACCCAAGGTTGCTTCACCTTCGAACTCCCAAGCTCGGGTACGGACGATCTCTACTATTGTCGAGGTATGACCACCCAAGCGGACTCTGCGGATTATCGGGATTCATCTGAGGCTGGGAATTATTTCTTTTGCAAGCATGATCCGGCGGCTGCCGCTGGTAGTGGTGGTGCAGGGATCGCTAGGAAGAGGAGGATGGAGAGGGAGAGGTTGGCTAGGAGGGAGAGCAGGGAGATTTGTCCCCAGTGGTTTGGAGGCTTGTTTGATCCCTAATACTGGGTCTTTCGAGGTGAGTAAAACTAACACTCGTCATCGTCATCTCTCATCTCGCTTTGGGGGGGCTGACTTGGGGCTGTGATACCACTTAGTGCCTCGACATTACTGACGAGCTCGAATCATGCGGAGGTTGCATCAATGGCTAATTTGACCGATTCGCAAACCAGACATCTGGTACAGAGTAAGTCTCACCCTACCAGAACGACTCCATATCTCTATTCTACCTTTTTGCGCTTTCACGGAAGAAGCTGACGGAGGACAAAGCTGCACTTCCCTTCAGGGTGTGACCTTCGGCGCGGTCACTTGCGCGCAATCCCGGTGCGAGGCATCCGCTTGTGAGGAAGGTCGGACTTTACGGGATGAAGCTTGTGAGCGGGCTTAATCCCAATGGCGATTCTGGGTCGGAGTGGGGTTCTTGGTACGATGGGTAGACTTCAGTTCATCATGGGCGGACTTGATTGTATCATGATGACAACACGGACTATATTTTCCGGGTATCGAGGTGACGTGACATGGACACTGTGTTCTTGAAAGGTATCAGATGTTACTTTCCCCCAGTCATGCCCAAGATGGTGTTGGGACGACCTGTCTCGACCTGGCGCTCACCCGACGTGAGGGAGACGAGCATTGCAGCTGATCGAGACATGACCTCACCTAATCTCAAGACGAAGAGGCAAGAAATCCGTGTGTTTAGGTCGTAGATTGTATTACTAGCAATCGTGTCCTGTAGGTCCCGTGGAGAGAGGTACAAACGATGCCTTCCGAAACAACCAAGGTTTTCGGCATACGACTCGAGTTCTCCCTATACTCCGAGAAGAGTTTTGCTCGTATAAAAAACGCTTACCCCTTACATCATGTGCTTTGTACTTGCAGAATCGAATCTAGAGGTTCGCAGTCTTGCTCGGAATTCTTTATCTGGACCCGATCCCGGTCTTCCGGCCAGGCTTAGATTTCGCAAGTAGCGAAAGTCGACATGTTACGTTTGTGATGATTTGCTGGAAAGAAGATTCAGAGCGAGGATATCGCTGCTTATGGAGCGATATGATGATTGTGTACGATGGGATCAATCCCGGCAGGAAGGATATTTGCAGCTTCCCGACCATCCGGAACTACGGATCACCCCAGCGAGAGAAACGGATGTGGATGATCTCGTCTGCCCGCTTCCACACTTCGCTCTTCTTTGTGTACTAATATGTTTTTGGTTCAGGTCAAGCTGTACAATGATCCGGTCGTAGGTAAGGCGATGTGAAGGGAACCTTACCCGTAGGCCCTGCAGCAAACAAGCAAGACGAACTCCCCGTTGAAGATTTACTGGTTTATCCTCTAGGTATCCGAGATCTTTCGCCGAGGACACCATCCGTTCCTTGTCCCACATAACATTTACTCAGAACCACCTCATCCGTGATCTCCTCACCGAGAAGATCATACCCGACAAACCTGAATGTGCGTTCACTAAGATCCGACACCAAGACGGTGAAGTCCTAGGTACGCCTTCGACCCATTGATCATACGCTGGTTTATCAGTGAGTTATCTAGCCGACCTTGGAGTATCTTCTTTCATCTCATACAAAGCGACCATCAACGCATCCACCGAATCTCACCCGCCTTCACAGCAGATCTGGATATGGCGTTATGCCATTCGTCCGGAATTTCGTGGGAAGGGGATCATGAAAGCTGGTCTGAAGACGCTACTATACGGATGGGTGGATCGGTATATGGGTATTGCTGGAGTTGGAGCGGTGGGTCGCTCTCGATCCTACTTGTGATCAAGTACTGATGGACAGTCCAGTATGTCTCGGATTCGAAGGAATCTGTTCGGTTGTTGCAGAGTTTGGGGTTTAAGGAGAAGAGACGGTGGATACAGGAACGGCCGGCTGAGGTAGGAGGTGGGATGACGGAGGCGGCTTACCTTGACAGATTGAGCGGGGAGAACTGCCGAGTGTAGGATAACAGACTTGTCGTGTGGGCACGAGAGTCATGACTGCCTACATCCGGCTGAGGGCCGATCCATAGAACATTTCTGTGCGATAGTCTTACATCCGGCTTACATCGGCCCGCAAGTCTAGTCAATGACTTCCATCGTCGTTTCTAGAGATGAGCTTACTTGTGTTTGATAACGGGTGCCACGTTCGCATACCTTTCAGTTAATGAAATCAATTCATCCGCAATCATAATGGACGCTTCGCAATGATGGTGAACGCATCGTAAATTATGGTTAAACATCGCATTTGGGGTGTTGTAAAAGCGAGCCGAGTTCTGTGTCAGAGATCGCTAGGCTGAGCGACTTTCAGTGAGACCTTCGCTTTGTGAAGAATACATCACCAAGAAGTGTAGAGAATCAGCATCCTTCCGCGCATCAGGGGGAGTGAATCAAGATTGATTCTTTTCGCCCACTATTAGTCCGGTACTTGCCACATTTATATATGACTATCACGAAAAAAATCTACACAGATTATGTCCGAGCATCATTACTTCTCTCCTTGATCTTTGGGTCCAAAACTGACCGCCTCGCAAGGCTCACAGGACCCGCGACAGAAAGATATTTGCCGCTGAACTTTGTCGGTGGGGTTCTCAAGCGGCTCCTTTGAGAGACACACCGAACGCTTCCCCAGTGACGAGAAGTGGGGCAGCCAAGTTCAGACGATTATTTCCGATATAAGCAAACACCCTATCAGCCACCCTATTCGTAAAGCAACAGCTTGACAAAGGGTAGTCCTACCCCAAAACAGCCCAGACTCGCACCACCACAGAACTGTCCCAGAGCCTCTGTTTCGCTTCCATATTAGCGTTAATGTCGTGAGCATGACTCGCTAGACTTCGCGACGAGACTAGAAATGAGCCAACTTCTTGTCTTAGCATTCGGTCATGTGGACAATTGCATCACTGTGTATGAAATGGACTGAATCGAGGTCAAAGTGTAAAGGAAACTTGAAGCTCAGACGGCACTTGAACGCCGAGCGTCTCAAGGAGATTGCAAACCCTCGTTGCGGACTGGCTGATCTCTAGACAGCGATCAGCGCTTGGTGTCTTACGCTCACGAGCAACAAGGATCGTGTGGTTTCTGAGGAAGATTCTCTGCTGCCGGAGCGCCAAGCGCAAAATCTTGGTGTTCTCGGTCATTGGGTTTCGCAAACTTCGAAGGGTGGAAACTCCATAACTCGAAAGTTTCCTCGCCCTTATTGACGGTCTCGTCTTGCATACTGTCAGCGTATATCGTCGTAAAGTAAATGCTCTTCGGACGTATGAAAGGGATGATCGCTGAGGAGACTGGTGGTATATGAGGGCTTGTGGAAGCAGAGGATTGAAAATACGGCTTCACTTGGTTGCTTTCACCCGGTCTCCACCGCGAGATCAGTCTCGCCCTTTGTGTGTAAAGGAACCACTCAGGCGATTGGGGAGGATTTCCACGGGATCAGGTACTGGGGGAATTGCAAGAAGCGAGGACTCTCATGGAGCCGACAATCTTGTGGGCGGACAGTGCGGGACCAGTGGAGCTGAGTCCCTCGCCGACGATCGGATCCTCTTCCAAACCCAAAGGTGGGTGCTCTCGGGGGGAAAGGAACCGTTCCGCTTCATTTGCGAGTCTGACCCCGCAGAGTAGTGATTGGAGGACGGACTCCGATGGACAGTGATGACCCTTTTTCTGCGTGCTCCGCAGGTACCCTATGTTTCCAGATTTGCAGACAGATCGAAATGCATCAGAATCACTTTGAGGCTGAAGCAGATTGTTGAGGTAAGTCCTGATCAGCGCATCAACCGGACGATATCGCGACCTCCGCACGGTATGTCTGACAAGAGTCTTAGTAGTGTCCGTCATACTCACGGGCGCTGCAGAAGCTGCATCCTCTTTGGTCCCGTGGAAACAGATGCGCATGTCTCGATAACGTCTGTTCGCTGGTGCCGCAACCCACAAGTTGCTGAGCGAATTCAGCGGTCCAAACGAGGAGAAAGCTCGTGTCTCCTCGAGTGCAGAACCACTATGTCGGGAGGCGCATCGTTGGGTTTGAATGCATAGAACACTGCTTGGGAGTGCTAGATTACCAATGGGATCTTGATTCACTTCTTATCAGCGTGATCATTAGCACTGTTCGAGCTTCGCCTGCTATTTCTCCCCGGGGACAGCACAACCTAGCTGATCGTGGAGGTTTTTGGCGACAAAGGGGCGAAATCAGATGAGATCACTTTCCTTTGTGTTCATGCGACACGTAAGAAAAGCTTTACTCGGTCCACCAATCAATGGACGTCAAGGTCAATCGCACCTGCTGCTTGCCACTCGCCAGATTTCCTTCACCTCAGTCTTTCCTACATGTGACTGTTTTTACTTACCTTGAAATAGACTGTTCCCCGTCAATACCCAAGCCGAACCCAAAGCAGCCATGTCAAGCATCTATGAATCCGCTTGCGAACAAGCAGTCAGTCTATGTAGCGCATATCTTGAAATTGTAAGCGAGCGGAGCCTCTATTGGACGAGCCGATCGCCACTCGAAGACCAGGTTCGTAACGAGCTGTTACTTCGCCTTCGTCATCTCCACATGCGACCGACCGGGCAATCGGAATGGACGTACGTCCTCAACGACTCGTGGGTCCGGGACGCTTGGGATGTCTTGAGTGAGATCGATATCGCGGTCGAGGGAAGTGGAGAAGATCAGAAGCATGACGGATGGATCTTCAGCCCGGCGTTGTGTGCGAAAATGGAGTTCAGGTCGATGATCGAAGTTGTGAGATCGTATTCTCCTTCCTTCAGCTAGACCTCTGGTGGTTTGGGACGTTGAAGTCGCAAGATTACTAGCGCTTTCGAAGGCAATGAGTTAGTATTTGATGATTGTGCGATGTATTTGTGAGGACTTTTGGACTGTTTGACGACATGGAGTGGTTGAGGTTCGTCTGCGGGTTTTCTCTAGGATAACATCAGAACATCTTGCTCCTTGAACTTCCTCTGCCAGGTTGGTAAGCATTATAGCATGAGCGAATGAAGTGGAATATAACCATCCATGATGCTGTCCAGAAACGCCCTGAATTAACGCGCTACACCCTCATACTATCCAACAACTCCATCGCCGAAACCGAATTCCCTCTTATCACCTACAATCCATCCCCTTAGCTGTACTCAGGAACAGCCGCAACTTAGACTCACCACCATCCCGCAGGGTTTCCGCACTCCTCCGCCGAGCTCTTCGAACGCGTTATCCATGACTAGGTTGAGGAACATGTCGAAGCCTCGAAGGACACCTGAGAGTTCTCGGCCGCCTTGAAGGTGAAGGTAGAGTCGTCGGTCCATGAATTCTAGAACAAAATTCAGCTATAGGAATGATTCACCTGAGCGCTATAGCCTATCTCTCGAGGATCTGCTGATAGGAATAAGGTCTTTGCGGAGGGGTACTCACTCTTGAGTTCGGGTTGGGCGGGTCGGGACATCGCGCAAGGGTGGAGCTTTTACAAGATCGAAGGCGAGGAAGAGGCAGGAAAGCCGCAAGAATGATACGATACGGATGATTAGCGATGAGCCTGTATTTTCGGGTCAAGCTGGAAATTGGGTAGTCCCACTCAGTGAAGGAGCAAAGTCCCAAGCGGGGAAGGGATCAACCGATTCATGCTGCTAATTGCTGACGTAATATGTAAAACGCCGGAAGTGGCGGTGTCCACCGCCTGCGTTTCAACACGTCCACGCTTACCTTTCCTCACTTACCTGTCATACAATCCAACTCAACTGCCCCGCCTCCGCCTACAACGGTTCCTGGTGCGCCAATCCTTCACAATGCCCCCCAAAGATCGTACAGCCGAGTTTCACTCCACCCTCAATTCCATTAAATCCCGTACAGCCGTCACCTCCTCATCCTCCTCCTCCAAAGACCGAGACCGAGAAGCGAAACAACGTCTCATCCCTAAAGAAGATGGTCGACCAGGGGAAGCTGGTGGGAGTGGGATGAGCGAGTTTGGTAGGATGGCAGGTGGGATAGCGAAGGATATAAACGCTACGACTCTCAAACTTCAGAAGCTCGCTCAACGTGAGTTCACCTTCTTTCCACCTTACCCAAGGAAGTATCGAGTCTCCGGAATACCAAGGGATATGGCTGAAGCTGATATGGTGTGCTAGTGGCCAAACGGAAAACTCTCTTCGACGACCGACCTATCGAAATCTCCGAATTAACCTATATTATCCGACAAGATATCGCCTCCCTCAACACCCAGATCGCTTCCCTTCAATCATATGTCCGAGCTCAGAAACCAAGTGGGAGTGGTGGTGGGAAGGGTCAAGTGGAGGAACATAACTCGAACGTGGTGATGTTGTTGCAGAGTCGGTTGGCGAATATGGGGATGGGGTTTAAGGATGTTTTGGAGTTGAGGACGCAGGTGAGTCGAACGACCGAGCGAGCGCGGCGAGCGGGTTCGGGGTGGTCAATTATCGGAAAGAGTGCAAGGAGAGTAGAAGGCAAGGGAGAAGTTGATCAGACCGGGGCATTCTGGAGACGCGGGTCGAGGAGGACTATTGCGTTAGTCAAAGCCAAGGAGAGCGTGGGGGAGCTCGGCCGGGTGATGGTCCCAAGATATTAGCCCCCTTTGTGGAGCTCATCTTCATTTTTTGGGTCGAGCAGCTGAAAAGAGTGTCGGAGGCGTCGTCGGACTGTTCCCATCGGAGTATGTGCTGATATCCTGCTGCAGAACATGAAAGCGAGCAAAGACCGGACGGAGCAGTTTATGCACACGACAGCATCAGCATCTTTACCACAACCAGCCAACAGTGAGTTCTATCTCCCTCGCTCCCTCCTTCATGTTCTCTCTCGCTTGCCTCCCCTCGCTTTTCGCTCCCATACCTAATGGCCCGGCTTCGTGAATACCTAGGGACTCAGCTAAAGCCTCGCAGATTCCCTCCTCTTCGCTCAGAACGCTCCAGGCCCCTCAGGTCCTGGCGCCGGTTTCCCCGCCGACCGGAAAGGGAAAGCACGAGCAGCACACAATGGGGACGGGGACGGTCAGGATTTCCTTGCACTGGATATCGATGGAGATCGAGGAGAGAGCGGGGCGAGGATGAACGGGGATGGAGGGTATCAACAGATGCAATTGGTGGAGCAGCAGGTGGGTTGTATGACCGCCTTCATCATCTGGAGAGGGACGGCCTGCGCGACAACCGCCAGGCTACTCATGGCGTCGTGTCTCCCTCCGGACTTACCCAACGCACTTCCGTCCGAAGTGTATGAATGTCAGTCAGAGAGCTCGTGCTGAGGCACCTCGCAGGACTCTTACATCCAATCTCGATCAACCGCCATCGAATCGATAGAAAGCACCATCGCCGAACTCGGACAGATCTTCTCCCAATTAGCAGGGATGGTAGCAGAACAAAGAGAAACGGTTCAGCGGATCGATTCGGATGTTACGGATATATCGGCGTGAGTCGGCTCTTGACGCCTTCTGCAGCTACGCTGGAAGCTGTCGTGGCCTCTGCTGACCTGACTGTCCTCCAGGAATGTATCGGGAGCGCAGAGAGAACTGCTGAAATACTATGCTTCGGTCACCTCGAATCGATGGCTTATGCTGAAGATCTTCGGGGTGCTAATCATCTTCGTGAGTTCAACCCCTCCATCAGTCATTCGGATCGATTGAACTGACACAACATAGTTTCTCGTTTTCATACTGGTCTCATAATACATTGCATGGCGTGATCATCATCTAGTACAACAAGCTCTCCGGTTCTCAGGCCTACACATCACTCCGCAGCAACCCGCTGTTCCTCCTTACGTAGACGTTCCGCCTCCGCCCGCTTCTTCTCCTCTTGCTCACGCTGCTGGGCAGCTTCGTATCTCCCCTCCCACTGATCATTCACGTCGGCATGCCTTTCCGCATCTTTCGCTCGAGCCATCGCTTCAGCTTTAGCCCTCCGCTTCTCTGCCTCCTTCCTCTCCTCTTCTCGCTTCTCCACCTCCTCTCGCTTCTTCGCTTCTTCCTTTCTCTTCTTCTCCTCAACCTTTCTCTCCTCCTCCGCCTTCCTCCTTTCCTCCCGCAACTCCGCCTTCTTCTTCTTCGCCAAAATCCTAGCTTTCTCCTCTTCAACCAACCCCCTCAACTCCACCTCCAACTCATCCTCATCCACCTCCATCCGCGCTCCAGCACCAACAGCCCGTACAGCTCCGTCGACCTCCTCTTGGCTTGCCATCGCCTCGGCGAGAGATTCGGTCGTGGCGTTTATCCGGTCTAGGTCGAGTGCGGGGTTTGCGAGGATGGTGTTCAGCGTGGAGGTGGCGAGGGAGTAAGCTTCCATGACCTGATTCGAGTTAGCCAGAACCAATCGCAAAGATACAAAATGCCGCCAAAAAACGACTAGCATAGGAACGATGTTGAGGGGAAAGTCATCCTCACCTCGACATCATTCTTAGCTTGATCGATACTCCTAACTACCGCACTGAGCTGCTCTCTCGAAATCACCCTCTTAGCGAGAACATCCTCGAGAGCACGCTTCGAGCGGAGGAAAGACATGGCTACAGAACGCTGATCGCTTGATAACGCGGCTTTCGCTTTGAGCTGACATCTGTGGGTTCATCAGTATTTCGCCCAACAGGAAAGCAGGAGTGTCTTGATACTTACTGATTGATCTGAGCTTCGATATCGGTTATCTGCGCATCGACCCGACGAAGAGTTTGGATTATCGCTAGATTACCCTTATCCGCTTCGGTGATAGGATGGTCGGAAGCCGTCTGACCAGACTCGAGTAACTTGATCACCTAATCTCGTTCCAGCTCCCACCGCGTAGAAAAAGTATGGAGAAGGTAAGCACACCTCTCCGTCAGAGACTAAAGCTTCGATATCTCGGCTCAACCACCTGATGAGAACTTCCACATCCCGCTTGCTCAACCTCTGTCCAGGGAAACAGACCTCTCCGAACTCGTCTTGGAAAGACGTAGACGAGTGTAATGAGGAGGAGTAGGAAAGCGGAGGATTCACTGCGAGATGGGTAGTTGTCGCTTTGGCTACTTGCTGTGCATCATTCATACATATCAGCCGCGGTCCAACATCTAGGTGAAGTCACCAACGTAGAAGGATAGACATACCTCTAACAATGGCATATGAACGTACTCCTTCCCTTTACCGAACCTCCTCCATAATGCGTCTTCCTTCTCGACGACCTCGGACGAGGATGTGAAAGGGTTAAGCTGTGACATCGCCCACCACAGTGGTTTTCCAACGAATCGGTAGGTCAGAGTAGGTGGGGCGTGTAGCGGAGTTCGCGAGGCGAGGAAATGAGAATGAGAATGGAGGACTGGCCGAGGGTTCGCTACTAGTCTCTCCTAGACAGCCCATCAAGATCAGCCTCGAGCTAGTATGATCCTAGGTGGACGAACCACGACTCCGCCAATACCTCTCGGTCGTCCCCCTTCAACATTCTCCAACCGTCCCAGTAAAAACTCATCAACCTTCAGAATCAACTTATCCCCATCGTCTCCGTTCAGCCAGCCGGATGAAAGTGTCGAATCGAGAACCGAAGCCCACCATTGAGCGTTGATATGGTATCCCGTAGGATTGGTCTGACGCTGAGTCGAGGTTGAAGCGTAGAGGGCTTCGAGGCGGGCTGAGGAGGGGATCGGGACAGGGGATTCGGAGGAAGAGCGGAGGAAAGGTGGAATCAATGAGGAAGAGGAAGATCCTGAAGCTGGAGGGATGGACATGAGAACGGTAGTGAAGATGATTGAGGTTGGTGAATGGAGGAGGAAAGGTTCTGACTTGTTTGGTTCCGACGGAGTAGTCACCTACTGGTTTTCGGCTTCTTTGGGGACAAAGCTAGCGGCGAGCGGACCAGGTCCGAGAGTGAGAGAATCCGCAGGATGGGAGTGCGAATGGAAAAATACTGGGAGGCAGTATCTTGGTGGAGTGGGCGGACGGCGATGAGTGGGACTTGTGGAAAACAGGCCGCCTTGTATTCCAGACTCCCCCACCGGAAATTGAATGGGGCGTCGACGTAGATACCCCTGTCTATGCCATCGCCGGTAAGTGGGCCTGACTTCGCGAATGGCTAGCACTTAGTACGGCATAGATTCTCCGCAAGCTATGCGCGACAGTACCGGTCGAGTTCTAAGTTCACTTCGATCTCTTGATCTAGTCAAATTCGATATGGACCTGTTCAATCAAACCAGCAAGATAGCACCATCATACCAGAACATACCAGAACCATTCGAATTTGGTTTCAGACAGGTGGACGTGGAGGAGAGGATGGCGAACGGCATTTCAGTTTGGACTATTGTTGGACCACTGGGCGCTTCGCAAAAGCACAGGCATGGCGTGAAGAGTCGATCGAGGCTTGAAGGTTGCGAGTTCTGTCCAAGCGCGCCAAAGTCCGGACAACGATGCATGAATGATGACTTATCCACGATTCTCCGCAGCGAGATCATAGATGATTCGACAACAGCTCTCAACTCCTTCCTTCACTTTTTCCTTCTCCCCTTGACTGACCCTGCCTAGTACTCGCCCGAAGAACCGATCTGGATGAAGAGATCTTATCGCCTCTCGGAGAACCTTCTTAAATCCATCTGCACCGCCACCTTCATCCCCATCATCTCTCGCCAGAGCCGATAAGAAAACCTTGATGCCCTCCTTCTCCAACTCGGCTCCAGGGTAGACCGGCCATGGGATGTCGACGTATCGTAGTTCAGTAGCTTCCACTTCCCCATCGACCTCTCCGATCCCCTTCCACCGCGTCCTGTATATCTCCCTCTCCTTTCGTCGTCTATCCTCCTCAACAACGCTCTTCTCAGCTTTCAGCCTCTCGATCCGTTTCTTCTCCTCCTTCCTCACTCGTTCCCGGACTTTCTCCCTCTCCTTCTCCTTCTCCTCCTTCTCCCTCCCCTTCCTCTCCCGCTCTTCAAGCTCAGCCCGATGTTTCAACCTATACATCCCAGCCCTAACCCATTCCGCGTACTCTTCCTCCCCCATCTCACCCAAAGGCGGGACAGCTCCTCCCTCAAACCCCACCTCTCTTTCAGGAGCTCGCTTGTTCCGGCCTGATCGAGTGTGAGAGTGAGACGCAGCTTCGATAAATCGACGTGGGATAGGTTGAGTCGTCTGATGAAAACTCGGAAACGGATCTCCTATAGCTCTCGACAATTCCTCTTGTGCCAACCAAGAAAGTCTCTCTTCCCTCTCTCGTCGAGCTAATTCTTCAGCTGCGAAAAAACCATGACCACCCATCCATCTATATCCACCGACCCCTCCTCCTCCAACTCCTCCATCAATACCTCCTGCTTCTTCGACACCATCCTCATCGGGATTCGATGTAGGTATGTCGTGTGGGTGAGAAGGACGAAGGGGATGTCGAGGTGGTGAGAGCGACTCGGATCGGGTAGGTCGAGGAGGTGAGACTGCATAACCGTTCGCGCGTGAGATCCGGGTGGTTTCAAGGTGGAGTCGACGTTGTTCCCTTCTGTAGAGACGGGTCGCTTTGTCTAATTTGGTCTCTTTCCTATCAAGGCAATACTGTATCAGCATGAATACTGGATCGTGGATTCGGAAAGGGGTTATGGAGGCGAGAGACGTGGAAGGCAGAGATGATGTTGGCAACGGGCGGAGTGAGGAGGAGTGGGAGTAGAACGAGGAGCAAAACTTACAGCTTTATGCGTGAGGGATTTGGGATGGCGTAGTCTGATGTCGAAGGGCCAGCCTCGACCATTTCTTCGAGGGACAAGGAGGTAACTATAGTCGTATAGTCTGGTAGCTGGTTGGAGCGAGGCCGGTCTATCTGAGAGAAGCACGGTGGAGAATTGGAGAGTAGAATAACGGACAGATAGAGGCCTGAAGGTCGGATGGGGGGTGTCAAGGGGGTCACGTGGAAGCGTATTTAGTCGATCCCATGCAGACCCTACTATGGTTTGCAATCTCATTTTCATATGAATACGATTCCATGCGATCATGTCTACTAAACAGCCTGATAATCCCTGGAAAAGCACATCAGCAAGAAATATAAGGCAACGAGTCGACTCACACCGCCCCTTCGTGCTTCTTCGCTTCGTTCAATTTCCGACATGCCTTCATAAAGTCTTCCTGGACTACTGCGTCCCTAATCTGGTTCAGCAAGCATACCACATGAGGTCAACTCCCGTACCTCGCCTCTCGTAACGCGAACATACCCGCTAAACAGTCATCAGAAGGAGAATACTCAGCTCAAACCCTTCGCTTACCCTCCGTACAGACATTCCGCAAGTCCGCCCCATTGAACCCATCACTAAGCTTTACCACAGCCTCATAATCAATATCCCCAGACTTGTTGATCGGCGCCGCGTGTATCTTCAGGATCTCCAATCTTCCTTGCTCATTGGGCAAGGGAATTTCAATCTTCCGATCCAGTCGACCAGGACGCATAAGTGCTGGGTCCAGTGTATCGGGTCGGTTCGTCGCCATGATGAGCTTTGTTCGGCCGAGCGAATCGAAGCCGTCCATTTGATTCAGCAGCTAGACGACAAGTCTCAATCGTTAGGCTCAAATAGTTGAGAGCGGACCCACCTCCATAAGCGTCCGCTGGATCTCCCGGTCTGCGCTTGTCCCCTCTGAGAACCGCCTTCCACCGATTGCATCGATCTCATCCATGAAGATGATGCATGGCTCGTGTTCGCGCGCATAGGCGAACATCTCGCGGACGAGTCGAGCGGATTCGCCGATGTACTTGTCGACGATCTGATGATACATCAGCCACAACGCACACATCTTCCAGACCAGCTAGACTAGTGGCCAGCTGAAACAGGACCGCGCAACGTACCGCAGAGGAGACGACTTTGAGGAAATTAGTATTGAGGGTTGCAGCAACAGCTCGAGCGAGGAGAGTTTTGCCTGGATCGCGGTTAGCGATGTGAAAAGCAGAGCAGGATGAAACATACCGGTTCCTGGTGGACCATACAGTAATACCCCTTTTGGCGGTTGAATCCCCACCCTCTGCTGGGATCAGCTGTCTCTCCTAAGCTCAAGATCGAAAAGACCCACCTCGAACAGCTCAGGGTTCATCAATGGCAACTCGATGACCTCCCTCAACTCGCGGACCTGCTCGCCCAAACCACCGATCCCAGCGAAAGAGACTGATCCAGGATCTTCTAATGACATGTTGTACACCTGCACCGGCATCAGCTTTGTCTGATTCTAAGCAGAGGGCAAGTCGACTGACCATAGGATCAACCTCCCTTGGAAGGATTCGCATGATCGTAAGAGTGGTCATGTCGAGCGAAACTCGCACACCCGCCTTCAACTGTCACCTCGATCAGCTGAGCGTTCTAGCCGTGCAAAGACGGTGGGAGCGCATACCTTCGCAACAGGCAGAGTCGGTCGATAAGAGACGACATATCTCGGACCACTCGAAGCCTTCACGATGACTAGTCGGCAAACAACCACCACGTCAGCTTTACGCAGCTGTAAGAGTGTGAAGGCCGACATACACCTCTCATCGTCAAGTTGCTTCAAGATCTCGCCGATGATCTGTCCAACCGATTGAAGGGCTTTCATATCATCCTCCGTTTTGTCGAAATCTTTGCTAAGGGTTCGGATGTTCATTCGGACTGTAGCCCGCTCCGTCAGTGCTTCAGCCCTCCTACATCATATAGAGGTACGCGTACCATTCTTGAGGTTCTCGCCCATATTGTGATGTTCTCTCACTTTCTATGAATACGAACCGACATTAGTGGGTTTTACCTCGAGGGGTTTTGGAACGGGATGGGACTAACGGAGCGATACCCTTTGAGAGCATCGTATTTCGCTGACTCCATTCCGCTTGGAGCGACGACGGTGGAGGAAGATGCTTCGGCTGACATATTGTGTGAATGACTGCTTCAGCTTGGCTGTCAGAGTTTGACGAGATTGATTCGAAGTGGGTTTGAGGCCCCACTCACCCACTCACGCGGCCTTGGTCGTTATTTGCTCGACCTACTTTAAATTTCGGTGAAATGATGGGTATTTTGATCTGGGTTTGGGCTTAAACTTCGGGAACAAGGAGGTGTATGTTCATCTTTCGACGAGCCTTTGGACAAAGATACGCCCTCAGCGTATCATCGTCATCTCGTCACCTCCTGAAGAGGGAAACCACTTCTCGGGCCATGTCCGTACTCGCTGAAGCCTCGTCCTCTTTACAACCAACGCCCTCAACCTCAAAACGAACAAAATCCCCATCACCTGCTCTCGCACCCCTTGACGCACCCGTCAAAGCCCTCTTCGTTCCATCGAAAAAGAAGCGGAAACAGAAACATTCCTCACCTGAGCCTTATAGCCCAGCCGATGTACTTTGGCATGATGTCCGCGACTTTCTCGGCCATGATGACGTCGAAGATAGGCAGAGAAGGGGAGATGAATGGGATTCGCCGGAGTCTTTGGTTCGAGGCGAAGAAATTACAATCCGGGTAGGGTCTTTCACCGTTTCCGGTGAGCTAAACTCCCGCCTGGTTGGGGGTACCACTGATGATCAGGCGAGTCATTATCTCTCTACCTGCCAAGAGAATCCAACAACAAATGGGCGATTGTCACACCTTTCGCACATCCCGGAGACCTAGCTCGAGTGAGGGTCTACAGGCACGATCGATTGCACAGCTTTGCGGATCTTGTGGAAGTAAATGAGTATAGTGAAGAGTTTCGAGGTGGAGAGGGGGATCGTCGGAAGTTTCCTTCGCAAGGGTGCAAGTACTTTGGCGAGTGGTGTGTCGACTACTTCTGTCAGTCCAAGGTCTCGTCGCTGACGGAGTACGACTAGCGGAGGATGTCAGCTACAACCTGTCCCCTATCCACAGCAGCTACAACATAAGCGTAACACCGTCAAACTCGCCTACCAGCGCTTCTCAGGCTTAGCCAGAGAGTTGATACCGGAAGTGAAGGAGACGATAGGCAGCCTGAAACAATGGGGATACAGGACGAAGATCACGCCTCATTTCGATGCTCCACCGAAAAAGGCACGGCGAGCTGTTGAAGCGACGCTGGATGGAGGTGAGGAGGATGAGATGAATGCGGAAGGGGTCAACGGAGAGGGCGGAGGGGGAAAGAAGTGGGTATGCAGGATTGGGTTTGAGAGGAAGGGAAGGCCTGGGGTTATGGACATTGAGGTGAGTGGAACAAGGTCCGTCCAGCTGCTGAAGTTGCCGCGTGGCGGCGTCACTTACGTTTCGTCTTAGGAATGTCCGATAGCCACGCCTGTACTCAATACCAAGCTCACCAACGAAAGAGCTCGTATCCAGTCGTACGTTACCCCTACCAACTCTCGAAAGTTTCATGCCAAGCAGAAAAGAGCTGACATCTTGCTTCAGCACAGTTATGACCTTCAAACGCGGCGCCACCCTCCTGCTCCGCGACTCCCTTCCTCCACCATCCCTCCCCTTCTCCCAGAGAACGCCTGTCCTGTCCGACTCCGAGCACATAGCCATAACGAACCACCGTGAACCCGTCTACGAGCGAGTCGGCGATCACCTCTTCACCTTCGCAGCCGGCTCCTTCTTCCAAAATAACAATTCCATCCTCCTCCCTCTGACGGAATATGTCAAATCTGCCATCTTTTCCCCATCTTCCTCATCTACTCCCACATCCACGTCGACTAGACCGACTCACTTGGTGGATACATACTGTGGTTCAGGATTATTTGGGATTACCCTGTCGAGCGAGTTTGAGAACGTTGCAGGGGTCGAGATCAGTGTTGATTCGGTCAAAGCGGCGGAGAGGAACGCGGAGATCAATGGGTTGAGTGAGAAGACTAGATGGTTATGTGGGAAGGCGGAGGATATCTTTGGGGGTCTGCCCGAGGCTGGCTTTGTGGGCGGAAGCAGCTGTGTTGTCGTTGACGTAGGTCATAGATCTGGTCTGTTATTTTCTTGGTGATCAAGCTGATACGAGAATATAGCCCCCTAGAAAGGGATGCGATGAACCGTTCTTGGAGCAGTTGCTCACTTTCCGACCGGTCACAGTCGTGTATGTCAGCTGTAATGTCCACACTCAGGCTAGAGATATCGGCTGGCTAGTCAGGGAGAGTCGGGGTCGGGAGAAAGCAGGGACGTATGAGCTGGAGAGTTTGAGGGGTTTCGATCTGTTCCCTCAAGTGAGTGATTGTTGAATGGGCAAATACGGAGCTGATCGGTTAGACTGCTCATGTGGAAAGCGTAGCTGTTCTCCGCCTCGTTCAAGGTTGAAGCGATCGACATCCAGCTAGGGTATATATACCATGCATTATCATCACCCTGCCATTTGAACCTCCGCTAGTGATGATCTTTCGACTCTTTCACTGCTCCAGCGATTATACCCGCTATGATCACGGCTACCAAGATACACACTAAGATTGTCCACTATGTCGGCACCCCGCATTAGTCTGGCGAAAGAGGGGACGTTCGAAATGTGAGGATAGGAGGTACTCACTTTCAGGTTCTTACACCACATACTCCGTCGAACTTTCGTAGCTTGAGTCCGGAAGTTTTGAGATTGGATCGCGAGTTGATCTACCATCACGACGTATCAGCTCGCATCAACACTTGCTTAGTACCGGAATGGTATAAGAAGAGTAAAGATGAGGAAATGAGGAGAGGGCTTCTCAGAAACTGACTAGCTCTATCCTCCTGAGCATCAAGTTGTTCCCCTCTCATCACGATCCGATCGATATTATCCGTCATCGTCTTCTTGACTACCTCGATCTCATCTTGGATCGCGGCGATCTTGGGATCTTTCTGAGGTTTGTCTTGGGTCTGAGCATGGGCTTGGGACCGGAACTGGGGATCCGACCTGGATTTAGGACTAAGGAGTTCTGAAGGAGAAATTAGGTAGTGGTGTGAGGTATTGATGGGAGGGGGGACTGACCGTCTCGAGGGGAAAGTCGGGCCGGTGGAGCTTGGGTTGCGGAGGATGGGAAAAGGTGAGTCTCGTTGGAGGGGAGGAATGGTTCAGTCCTAGTGGTAAGTTCAGCTTTACAGCGAAAAGAGCATTGAGTATGTACATTGTCATCTTGGCGTATATCTCTGTGACGTGAAGTCTTCGAGATCACTCAACAGGTTAGGGATCAGACATCAGTACAAGTAAGATCAGACACTGATATTGTAGGCATTCGCTTGTAACAACTGTAGAGTGAGAGAACGCATCATTTGAACGGAATGACCCCTCCTGACTCGTTGCAAAACCCCTTCCTTTCTGGTAGATCGATCCCAAAACAAAGGGGAGGACCACCTCCACCAGGTCGGAACCGCCACATCGACGTTGATCCCTAATTACCGCGCCGAGGACTATCGGTGCACGTCACGACCACCTTCACACACATTCCATTACTTCTCCTTCACGAACAACCTCTCTCACTAGCACCCGAATTGCCAGCCTCGTCTTGGGCTTAGACTATCTGGTGTATTTACGACCTCACGAAGCAGAAATTTGAAGCGGAACGCATCGCAAACGGTATCGTAGAAAGCACTCGCGTTCCTTCAATACTCTTTCCGTCGGGGTGGAGGAAGTAGTTGGGCAAGATGGCAGACAAGCCAATTGTCGTTCGTAGAAGCTATTCTATCAGTCGTCTCAAAGAACTGACTTGTTGTGGTTGCCTCGCCAAAGTTCACCGAGCACCTCCAGGTCAGCTATTTCCTTCTTCTTTGGTATGGGCAGTGCTGATAGTGCTTCTTCGCTTCTTCCGCCGTTTCTTATCGTTCTCTCCACTCGTACTCTGCCGTCGTTCTGCGCTTTAAACCTTCCCCTAATTCTACGACATACCCTCCCCAATATTGCGGCATTCAATTACTTCAACCTTCTTCATCATCCCATACCTTCCGTCACTTCTCCTTCCCGTCAATGCACTCTCGCCCTCCCGCCCACTATCGCTGCGATCCCGCAAACAGCTCACAGCTCTCGGTATCCAACCAACCTCTATTTCATTCCAATCCCTCACCTTCGAGTCCGACCACTTCATCTGCGTGTGAGTCCCCTTGCCCTTCCTTCCTCTACCTTCAGTCCACTTTCTCTCACCCGCCTTCTTTCTCGACGTCTATGCGGTGATGTCTGTGCGCTGACTCGCGATCGAGGCGCGAAAATGTCAATGACACGAATCAAGTGGTCATTGTGGATCTGGCGGATGCGAACAATGTGATTCGGCGGCCAAGTGAGCGATCCTTTGGCGAAATATGACAAGGCTGATGCAAAGTAGTCACCGCCGACGCGGCGATCATGCATCCGAAGGAGAAGACAATAGCGCTGAAATGTTAGTAGCTCGCCATGGTTGCATAGCCCTGCACGGCTCCTTTCCTGACGCCAGAGCTGACGATCTTCCTCAGCTGGACGACAATTACAAGTCTTCAACCTTGGGACGAAGACCAAACTTGGGTCGCATTTGATGAACGAGGATGTCACGTTTTGGACATGGGTCACGGATAGCATGTTGGGCTTGGTGACGGAGCGGGAGGTATATCACTGGAAGGTCATGGAGGGACAGGCTACACCGTCAAAGGTTAATCTGCGGCCACTGTGTAACACACAACGCTCATCGACCCTCCACTAGGTGTTTGATCGCCATGCCACCCTTGCCGGCAATCAAATCATTAACTACCGCGTCTCACCCGACCAAGCATGGCTCGTCCTTGTCGGTATTTCCTCCAACCCAGCTGCTGGTCAGACGGGTCAAACCGCCTTCAAAATCAAGGGGTCCATGCAGCTGTACTCCGTCGAGCGGGGTGTGTCACAGCCCATAGAAGGACACGCAGCCGCCTTTGCGAGTGTCAAGCAGGATGGAGCGGCTCAGCCCAGCAAGCTGTTCACTTTTGCAGTACGGACCGCCGTGGGAGCGAAGGTGTGCTTTCATGCCTGTCCTCTAGCTAATATTTTCAGCTGCATATTGTCGAAATCGGTCATCAAGCTCCCAATCCTCCATTCCAAAAGAAAGCGGTTGATGTCTTCTTCCCTCCCGAAGCTACCAACGACTTCCCCGTCGCCATGCAGGTATCTCAAAAGCACGGTATAGTCTACCTCGTTACCAAGTTCGGTTTCATCCACCTATACGAGCTGGAGACTGGCGCTTGCATCTACATGAATCGGATCTCAGGAGAGACGATCTTCACGACGGCGGAGTATGAGTTGCTGAGCGGTATTATCGGGGTGAACCGGAAGGGACAGGTGCTTAGTGTGTCGGTGGATGAGGAAACGATCGTGCCATACATCCAGCGTGAGTTCTGCGGTTGCGGAGCCTATGTTCTTCATCCTGATCGCCCCCTCAGAATCCCTGAACAATCCCGAATTGGCTATCAAACTGGCCACTCGAGCTGGTCTTCCCGGTGCCGATCACATCATACAGCAGCAATACCAGATGTACATGCAGAGCGGGCAGTTCAACGAGGCGGCGAAGATCGCGGCAAACTCGCCGAGAGGTTTACTTCGAACACAGCAGACCATCGAAACTTTCAAGAAGCTACCGAACGTTCCTGGTACCCTATCACCCATCCTTCAATACTTCGGGATCTTGCTGGAGAAAGGGGAGCTCAATACTTATGAGTCCCTGGAGCTGGCGAGACCCGTCATCCAGCAGGGGAAGAAGCAGTTGCTGGAGAAGTGGTTAAAGGAGAACAAGGTGAGACATCTTCCTATATTCGTGAGCCGGACTAAACGACTTCCAGCTCGAATGCAGCGAGGAGCTTGGAGATCTTTGTCGAATGTCCGACATGAATCTCGCCCTATCCGTATACCTTCGAGCAGCTGTCCCCAACAAGGTAGTGGCATGCTTCGCCGAGCTTGGACAATTCGACAAAATCGTCCTGTATTCTAAGAAGGTCGGCTTCACTCCAGACTATCCTCAGCTTCTCCAGCATCTCGTCCGGATCAACCCAGATAAAGGTGCGGAGTTTGCCACTCAGCTCGTCAACGATGAGAACGGACCGATGATCGATCTGGAACGAGTCGTCGACATCTTCATGTCTCAGAATATGATCCAGCAAGCGACGTCGTTCCTGCTCGACGCGCTGAAGGACAACAGACCGGAGCAGGGACCGCTGCAGACGAGATTGCTTGAGATGAACCTGGTCAATGCACCTCAAGTGGCGGATGCGATCCTCGGCAACGAGATGTTCACGCATTACGACCGGCCGAGAATTGCCAATCTGTGTGAGAAAGCGGGACTTGTTCAGAAAGTGAGTAAAGTATAAAGAAGTGAGCTGATGTCAGGCACTCGAACATTACGAGGATATCAACGATATCAAGCGATGTGTCGTCCACACCAACCTGTATAATGTCGAGGTGAGTTGACTTGCTGCGATAACGCTGACAATCAGTGGCTTGTCGGTTATTTCGGCCGCCTTACCGTCGAGCAGTCTTTCGCATGTATGCAGGAAATGCTTCGAAGCAACATGCGACAAAACCTTCCAGTCGTGGTACAGATCGCTACGAAATACTCAGACCTCCTCGGTCCCGTCAAACTCATCGAGCTCTTCGAGCAGTTTAAGAGTTCCGATGGTGAGTGTTCGGCTTGAATCCTCGCTAATTCCAGGCTTGTACTACTACCTCGGCTCCGTCGTCAACCTCAGCGAGGATCCAGAAGTTCACTTCAAGTACATCCAGGCCGCTACTCGAACCGGTCAGATCCGCGAGGTCGAGCGTATCTGCCGAGAAAGCAACTTCTACAACCCGGAGAAAGTCAAGAACTTCCTCAAAGAGGCTCGACTTTCCGATCAACTCCCTCTCATCATCGTTTGCGACCGTTTCGACTTCGTCCACGATCTCGTTCTCTACCTCTATCAGAATGGCCTTACCAACTTCATAGAGATCTACGTCCAGCGTGTCAATGCGGCTCGTACACCTCAGGTCATCGGTGGTCTGCTCGATGTCGACTGCGACGAGGCAACGGTAAAAAATCTCCTTATGTCGGTGACCGGTAACTTCCCCGTCGATGAGCTGGTGGACGAGGTGGAGAAGCGGAACCGACTCAAGCTTACCCTGCCTTGGCTCAACAACAAAGTCGAGCAGGGATCCACCGATCACGCCGTCTACAATGCTATCGCGAAGATCTCCATCGATTCGAACAACAACCCAGAGGCCTTCCTCAAGGAAAACAACCTGTACGACCCTGCCATCGTCGGAAAGTACTGCGAGAAGCGAGATCCATACCTCGCATATATCGCCTATGCCAAAGGCTTCTGCGACGAGGAGCTCATCCACATCACCAATGAGAACCAAATGTACAAGCATCAGGCGCGATATCTCGTCCGAAGGCGCGAGATCGACCTGTGGACCCAGGTTCTCAACCCGGAGTCCATCCATCGCCGAGCTCTCATCGACCAGGTCATCGCGACAGCCATCCCCGAATGTACTGATCCCGACGATGTGTCTGTCACGGTTAAGGCGTTCATGCATATGGAACTGCATGGACCGCTCCTCGAATTGCTTGAGAAAATCATAATCGAGCCGTCACCGTTTAGCGACAACCGCAGTTTGCAGTCCCTAATGTTCCTCACAGCGATCAAGAACGACAAGGGGAAGGTGATGGGTTATATCAACAAAGTCTCGGGTTACGACGTCGAGGCCATCGCCAAGGTCGCGACAGATGCCGGCCTGTACGAGGAGGCGTTTACGATCTACTCAAAACACGACATGCACGCGGAGGCGATGAATGTCCTTGTTGAGCATATGGTGTCCATAGACCGAGGATTTGCCTATGCCAACAAGATCAACCAGCCTGCGGTTTGGAGCCGACTCGGTAAAGCCCAGATCGATGGTCTGCGGGTCAAAGACGGTATCGACTCGTACATCAGGGCGGAAGATCCGAGAAATTTCGCCGAGGTCATCGAGATCGCCAATCGCGCCGGCAAGCATGACGACCTGGTCCGATACCTGCAAATGGCAAGAAAGACCGCCCGAGAACCAAAGATCGATACCGAACTCGCATACGCCTACGCTAAGACCGATCGTCTGCACGACATGGAGGAGTTCTTGAGCATGACCAATGTTGCGGATATCCTACAGGTCGGAGAGAAGTGTTTCGACGACGAACTATACCAAGCATCGAAGTTGCTCTTCTCCTCGATATCGAACTGGGCGAGATTGGCTACGACCCTCATCTACCTCGGCGAGAACCAGGCTGCTGTTGACGCGGCTCGGAAGGCTGGTAATACGCAGGTCTGGAAACAGGTCAATGCGGCATGTGTGGACAGGAAGGAGTTCCGATTGGCGCAGATGTGTGGTCTCAACCTCGTCGTCCACGCGGAAGAGTTGCCGGCATTGCTTTCACTGTACGAACGGAATGGGTACTTCGAAGAGATCATCAGCTTGATGGAAGGAGGATTGGGTCTGGAACGGGCGCACATGGGCATGTTCACGGAACTGAGCGTGTTGTACGCCAAGTATAGGCCGGAGAAGCTCATGGAGCATCTCAAGCTCTTCTGGCAGCGAGTAAACATCGTGAGTTCAGCATCATGATGTACATCGCTCTTACTAATAGTCATTCAGCCCAAAGTTATCAAAGCTGCAGAGCAAGCACATCTCTGGCCAGAGCTCATCTTTCTGTACATCGTCTACGACGAGCCAGACAATGCAGCATTGGCGATGATGGAGAGATTGAGCGATTGGGACCACGACCAATTCAAGAAGGTCTCCACCAAAGTTGCGAACATGGAGATTGCCTACCGAGCTGTGTCATTTTACCTTCAACGACAACCCAGTCTTCTCCCCGACCTTCTCGCTGCCCTTACACCTCGTCTCGATCACGGCCGTGTGGTCAAGATCCTTCAAAATGAGGACCACCTTCCGCTCGCTAAACCCTATCTCACCGCCACCCAACGCCTCAACATCGCCGTTGTCAACGAAGCATACAATGACCTGCTCATCGAGGAGGAGGATCATGTTACACTGCGGAGCAGTTTGGAGACATTCGACCAGTACGACGCGATCAAGCTGGCGAAGCGATTGGAGAATCACGAGTTGCTCGAGTTTCGGCGGATTGCAGCGCTCTTGTACCGGGTGGGCTTCTTTTCGGACTTAAGGCGTATTAAGCTGATCAAATCAGCTTAACAATATGTACGAGGAATCGCTTGGTCTGGCAAAAGCCGACCGATTATGGCGAGACGCCCTCGAAACAGCCGCGGCGAGCAAAGATATCTCAATCGCTGAAGAGCTGGCTGGATACTTCGTCTCGATAGGTAACAAAGATGCGTTCGCTGCGATCCTGTATGTCTGCTTCGAACTGGTACGAGCGGACTTTGTGGAGGAGATGGTGAGTAATACAATGCTTCTTTGGCTAATTGCGTAGTCCTGGCGATTCGGACTGTCTGATTACTCGAAGCCTTATGTGCTTCAACATCAGCGAGATCAGTTCACGAAGATCGCGTCGATGGAGAAGGAGCTGAAGGAGTTGCGGGAGAAGACGAAGAAGGATGAGCCGGATGGAGATTCGGGTCTGATGGGGTCAGGTCTAGGTGGACGATTGATGATTGGTGGACCTACGTGAGTCTTCTTCATTCTCACGTATTCGAACAATTCGTGATGGACGAGCAGGGGTGGCGGGGGCCAACATGTGCCTAATGGACTGCCTAATGGTGGCGGGATGATGGCGCAACCGACCGGGTTCTACTAGTTGATTCGATTCCTGGCATGTCGACAAATACGTGATACCCATCTGGGCGTTGTCGTAACATCATTCCTCTCTTATGTGTGACGATATAGTAGAAGAATGGATGTAATGAAGCATTCCCCTGTCCGCATGATCATGTTAGTAACGAGATGCCGAATGGCGAGAGGGAGCCAAAGCTCAGGATGTCTTATTCAGGTCCCGCTACCTTCAACAAAAGAACGCTTCTATGTGTCCGCCCTAAGCTGCGCTTCACCACTCTAAGTTCAACCTGTCCACTGATACTTCCCACACGTCCGCCTCTTCCATCACGAGATACTGTCATGAGCTAAGTTTGGTCGATGGAGGCATCCATCTTCCTGTATACTGCGATATCCGTTGTTTCTTCCTACATCACCTCATACAATCGGGTGCACCCTCCCTCTCTCTCTCTCTCTCTTTAAGCTCCGAGTTCTCTTTCGATCCGCGTTCCTACCTCGACTCGACAGTCCCCTCACCTATCCAGGAAAAACATCCTCCGGATTTTCTCAGACTGTGCGAGTACCGACTCATGAACGATGCCACGTATTCACAACGACATAAACCATCCCCCTAGGCTTGTGGACGCTGAGGTAAGGGTGTTGAGCGTGTTTTTAAACGCGATTCAATTCACGACGACGGGCTGCATTGCTAGATCCCCTACCCTCCCGTTCAATTCTCCGCGACAACCCGCCAAACCCTCACACTTCCATCATCACCAGCACTAGCCAACAACCCTTGACCTTTCCCATCCACTCTCAAACACCATGCAACGGAATTGACATCGCTCACGCCGTGCGCATCCCTCATCCCAGCGATCGGTTCTATCCGAGGTCGAGGTTTCGGTTGCAGTTGCTCGTCCCCGTTGCCCTGTGCGTTCGACTGAGGTATTGATACTTGCCAGATGATGATCTTCCCGTCTCCGCCTCCTGAAGCTAGGAGACCTAGACCGCCTTGCTCAGAAGGTAAGCCGCCGGGAGACCAAGAGAGGGAGTAGCAAGATCGAGAGTGAGCCGAGGTGTGAAGGCTTTCAACGAATCTTGAGTCTGGCTGGTTACCTCTGTTTGTATATCAGTTAAGCCCGTACGTTGGGAACAGTTTGAAATCAACGAGGAGAATATGCGGTAGGTTAGGGAAAGGTTTTCCGACGCGACTTACTGCCTGGACCATATTCGTATCCCACCTAGGTCTCCACCACTAGCAAGGAGATTCCCGCACGGTGACCATGACAACGCCCATATGGTTTCTTCTTCCATCAACGGCGGGACCTCCAGCTTCGGTCCGTTCTCCACGTCCTTCAGGTTCGCAACGAGTGTCGGGGGTAATGATGACAGAGGTAAAGGAGAAGGAGGAAGATTCGGATGGAGTTTCTGGAATGGACACCAGTCGCCATCGGGATCATCGAAGAGGAGGTGGATGTGGGAGTCATACGAGGCTGAAGCGAGGATCTGAGGGCATCATGAGCTTGGCTCTCGTCAATCCAGGCTTCTCGATAGCAGCTGAATCGCCGGTGACTGGGCTGCTCACCTCTTCTCTTGGGGACCAAGCTATGCATTTCACGTCTTGAGAATGCTCCATCATCACCGCGATACATTCGAAGTCGGCGTCAGGCTGCACTGCACCGGAGGTGTCATTCAGCTCACAACAAGCTTTCCATGTCTGAACCGAGAAGAGGAGGCGCTCAACTGACCTTCCCAAACCCAGACACTCTTATCCCGACTACAACTCGCCAACAACCCTCCATCGCTCGAGAAGCCAACGCTCTTACACTCGCTCTATACGAACATCTCGTCAGCATCATTACAAACAGATTGGCAAGAAGGAAGTAAACAAGGGGTAAACCCACTTCATGACCTTCGAGGGTAGTGCTCAACGACCATTCCTTCCCTTCTGATCCACCATCTTCATCTTCCATACCTACGTCACCATCAGGGTGGTATACACCATCAGCACTATAATCCTCCTCAGCGACATCCGGATCCAACTCTTCCCAAATCCCAACGGTTGAATCGAAGCTCGCTGTAGCTAACGTCCGACCACTAGGACTCCAAGCTATACTCCTTACAGTCCGCTTATGACTTGTCTGGATCGTTGTTGAAAGGCTAAAATTCGGTGTCGGATCGTCGGGTCTTTGGAATGAGCTGGAGGAAGAGGATGAGGAAGGAAATGAGGAGGATTGAGGGAGGATATAAGAATATAGCCGAACGGTCTTATCGGTCGAACATGAGGCGAGGAGGGAGCGTGTAGGGTTGAAACTGACAGACCATGCTGGATCAGTGTGCCCGGGGAGGTTGGTGAGGAGCCGTAATTGTGGCATTGCTCCTAAGTGGAAGAGCGAGATATTGGAACAGATTTCGGTAAGAACGATATCCTTGTCTATCTTGTCTATTGTCACTTTGGAGCACGTGACAGGTGAGCTGAAATATTGTCAAAGGCTAGGCCTGAATTGTATAACTTCCACGCCTTACAACGTGCCTAACGCGGAACGTCTCACTCAACCATACTTTGACATATACAGTACTCGAGTCGAGTAGAGTACTCGAGTATTCTTTTCGAGAGGCACGGCCAGCTCATACAAAAGCGGAGCGATCCAAAGTTTCACTATCTCGGCAGGCGGCCGTACCCGGCTCGTCACCGATACTCCTCAAATCTCAAAGGCATTATACGGGAAGATCACCTCGTTTGACATGTCCACTTGGGCCAAGGTCACTTGTCACCGCAACAGGACCATGGCTGTCCACTCCCTTCCCCAATCAGCTTCTCGGTCTGCCTCGCCTCCTCTCTGGCGCTTTGATCCATCCCAGTGGACTCGATGATGAACTTCGGTCGAACGTTTAGGGAACTGACCTCGATCGATCTGTGCTTGTGATCAAGGGAAATGTTCATGTCGAAGGATTCTTTGGACAGGGTGGTAATAGTCCTTGGGATGCGCTGTCTCTGCCTGTTTATCCCAGCTTGGGAAAAACATCGTCAAAGCAACGCCGAGACATACTGTTTCAGCCGTAGAAGATCCCCTGAAGAAGACTCGGATTTCATCCGTGCGTATCCATGGGATCACGAGGAGCGATGGCGGACCATGATGTGTAACACTGATTGGCCCGGTCTTATCCATTCCAGCTTCACCACACCGAGCGTCGAGCAGGATCACAGGCCAGCATATAGGCCTTACACCTTAATCAACCGGACTTAACTCGAATGAGGGGGAATAGACTCACTCATCCCCGTTCCTCCGATCAGATACGTTGGGAAATGGATACACAGATGTAGCGGACGGTATCCCGCCCATTCGATACGTTGAGCTTGTATCGAGAGGCGTGATGAGCCCCACATCAATCCGCGGGATACTTCTTCACGTAAGACGATATTTCGGACCGCCGAGAAGAGCTTGAAAGAACTCGCTGCATCCTTCAGAAGAGCTTGAGCTTGACTGAGCACATCGAGCGACGTTTCCATCGGCTATACTTAGGTGTTGACATTTAAGCAGCAGGCTGGCCTTTCTACCGTCTCCGCCAAACCCCTTGAGAATCCCAGAGACGTTGCTCCTGTCTAGCTCCAGCTTTCGATATAGCGAGGATTCAAAGACATCGTGAAAAGCTCGAACATCGCATGAGTCTGACCAGGGTAGACGGCTCTTCATCCTTCACGTAGTTGAGGACAAGGTTTGCTAATTCGTGTCAGAATTGGAGAGGTGGGGCGGGTCTATCGTTCTCTCTTGATACGGTAGCGGGCAATTCGCTAACATCAGTAAGCCTCATAATGATGGAACCGCATGAGTCGGATCCTGCTCGCTAAGCCATGTAGTAAGGCGGAACAGGGAGAAGTACGTAAGCGAGAAAGGAGGGATAAGAAAGGACGGAGAGAAAGGAGAGGTCTGACTCGTCAGTCCTCGCGCGACTATCGCATCACCTGGGCGCTTCCATCAGTGCCGGGTCAATTGAAACCATGCTTCCGGATCCCTTGGAATGCGCTGGATCGTAAAGAAGGAGAAGTCCCTGAGCTTCTGGAAGTGAATCTCTACCATTCGCCTGGTCCCGCTTTAGCTTTTTTCCGTCCATTCCGCAAACCCGGTTCAGATTTACTGGCTGGCTGGGTTACGGCAGGGATCGTCAATCAAGTAGAAGCCTGCGTGTCTCACACTGGCTGGATGGGGAAAAAAATAGAACTGGGTGGAGGTCGATGAAAAGTCAAGCCGATGACCTCAGGCGACGAACCATTTCGTTTCCACGGTTCTGGATGGGTTCGCTGACCAGTTCAATGGAGCGCCAGAAGGCATGACCAAACCTGGCGCGGTCGGTCTCCTTAAGTGGTACAGCCGGCAATGAAGCAGGTGTGCATTGGTGTCATCGATCGTCGCTGGACATGTCGAACAGGTCTTTATCTGTTTCCTTTGATGAGTAAAAGACAACCTCGCGGACAACGAGATCTTTGCGGGAAGGGAGGAGTGCGAGGGGATGTCGATGTACGTGAATACTTCGATCTGGCGATTATCCGAGATCGCTGTCTTCACCAATCACTGTGCCCTCGAGATTGGAGAAGATCGGAGTCTTGAAGGGGGTCGTTAATGATCAAGGTTATTCCATCTCCGCGTCTAGCCGCTCAGCGAGCTTCCGAGCCTCTCTCGCTACCTCCCCTCGCTCTCCCATCACCGTCAATCTCAACTCCCCTCCTCTCAAATCTTGGTCATCGTCGAGGGAAGGGAATGAAGTGAGCTCGAACCGGCCGAAAGCCCAATTGAGAATATGTGTCGTATATCTTAAGGACGATTCGGAAGCCGATAATCGGATGATGCCTTTCACTTCGCGTCTTAGCTGAATATCTCCGCCAAGTAAAGATGAACGAGCTCACCTCGGTAGACTTCGAAACTCAGCTCGCTTAATGCTTTCTCCAAAACCTCCCTCTCGATTGGCTCGACTTCACCTCCTGCATCATCCACTTGTTCTCGATCATCTCGACAAACCCCGCAACCCTCCCCTTGCTCGTGTTTGGGGCCGTGATCGTGTCCCTTCCCCTTCCTCTTACCCTCCCTCCCACCTCTCCTCAAGCTCCGCACTTCAACTTCATCCTCATGCTTCCCCTCACCACCCATCTTCTCCCAATCCACCTTCTCCTCCCCAACCCTCAAGAACAGCTTTGTATCCAGGCCAAAGATAATATCCGGTCGGACGGGGTGATCTGAACCGACTTTGATCCGCGGAGTGAGGTCGTTGAGGGTCCCGAGGTGGTCAAGGAGGTCGTACATCTCTCTTTCGGAGATCAAGGCGTGTTTTGAGAGGAGAAGGAGGTCGGTAAAGCGCGCTTGTAGCTGAGATCATCAGCTGAATGAAGCATGCTTGAGCGGGACCGCTAGGTGAGCTTGTGGCGATTAGGAGTATGAGCGGAATGAACGAATGAGCATCATCGACTGGAGGGACTGGGAAAAGGATTATTCGCTGAAGGCCTAAGAGAGCGTACTTTGGCGGAAGGACTGGCATCTTCATAACCCCTGAAATTGATACAATCAATAACGGTGACTACTCCGTCGAGCTTGAACCCCTGATGCTCGAGTGATCGGATCTGAAGTGCGAGTGTCGCAGGGAAGGCAGAGCCACTGGAAGGAGCTGATGAGCTCCTTCTCGAGCTTGAGTCTTACGAGGTGAGATGACAGACAGCAGGACCTACCTCGACTCGATGATGATTCTATCTGGAGAGTACCTGTCTCGAATCTCGAGGAGGGCGTTCTCGACTAGTCCGACCATCGTACAGCATCCACAAATGCCATGAGCTTCCAAGGGTGCGGTGAGACAGGGGATGGACCTACAAGCAACCATTGAGGATCTCAGAGACACCGGTGATCTGGGATTGAGAGGCGAGTAAGGAGTCGACTGGGTTGGATCAGCTGGGTTTGCAGAGTTTCACGCATAATGGGCGAATACCTACCTTCCACATCGCCATATTCATTCTTGAGCAGGACTACCTGATCTCGACATCGGTCAGGGCGGTACTAGGACGAGGGTGTAATGCTCGCACACCTTGTAGTCCTTTGGTAGCTGTTTGAGCAGGCCCAGGATGGTTGTCGTCTTACCCTAGATTGACGTATGAGCAGCTTCTCATATTTCGCTTGTCATGGAGAAACGAACCGCACCTGCAGCGAGTGCTCAGATTAGCTTGCCTACTGACCTGAAAGATGCACATACCAAGGAAACCGGTGAAGCATGTCACGGGGATGGGTGACGTCGCCATCGCGCTGAAATACGGTCTACTTCTTAAAAAAACCGCAACGGTAAGCTTATGATACTATTTCGTATCTGGCTATGTCCTCAAAATAATCACAGCTTGGACAACGAAAAGAAAGAGAAAGTCAACGACGGAAGCTACTACTGTCGAACGCAAAACAGCGGGGCTCCGCGTTCCATTTCGGCTGGGCGAAAATCCTTACTGCTTTTTGCTGACATGTATCATGTCGACAAAGCGAAAGCGATGCTCACTCGCTTATACTTCGTCTCTCATCATCTGAACGGAACGAAGGTGCTTCATATCCGAAGATACCCACACACCTTCGGTATTCACCGTACTGTCCTGCACGAGCTTACCGACCGAGGCTTCGTCTCCGCTCTGACCAGGTGAGTCACCCTTGTTTACATTCTATCATACGCTCACTTTTCACGATTATGAATCCTACTAGTCCTGAACTCCGAGACCATGCGACTTCTCCCACTTGCGTTTACTGCGGCATAGACCCCTCCGCTTCGAGTCTGCATGTGGGCAATCTCCTCCCTCTAATGGGGTTGTTACATTTCCAAGCAGCAGGACATCAGTCTATCGCCCTGGTGCGCTTAGCTCCTCCTCGCAGCTTTGGGTGTCTAATATGCATGTGGTAGATAGGCGGAGCAACAGGCTCCATTGGCGATCCATCCGGGAAGACGACCGAACGACCTATCCTCTCCCCTTCTCAACTCGAAGAGAACGTTACGGGGATCACATCTCAAGTACACCGGTTCTTTTCGCGAGGACAGGAGTATATCGACTCCCATGGCGGATACCCGTCGTCCTTACGAACGGCCGTTAACCGGTCGGGGGCGGGAGTACAAGTGCTAAACAACCTCGAATGGTTCAAATCCATCACTTTGCTCGATTTCTTGAGAAATGTGGGGAAACTCGCCAGAGTCAACGTCATGCTATCCCGAGAATCGTATGTCCCGGCATTCTTCTCGAGCAAGTGTCATCGGCATTGTTTATACTGACAGACTAGATCAGGGTAAAGTCCCGACTGAACGCCGAACCTGGGATCTCATTCACAGAATTCGCTTATCAACTCCTCCAAGCGTACGATTTCGCCATCCTGAATCGGGAACATGATTGTAAGGTCCAGCTTGGAGGTTCAGATCAATGGGGCAATATTGTCGCCGGGATCGATCTGATCAAGCGGCAACGAGCGGGACTTATTACGGTAGCCGAGAAGGGGAATGGTAAGGAGAAGGAGAAGGAAGAGGTGAACGAGGTAGACGAAGAGGAGGTGTATGGATTGACGACGCCGCTCTTGACAGCGGAGAACGGGGAGAAGTTTGGCAAGTCCGCTGGGAATGCTATTTGGCTTGATGAGGGGCGGACTAGCGTGTCAGACCTCTACCAGGTGGGTGCCTGTTCCTTTACATGTTGAGCGTTGTGTTGAGAGGTCGAATGTAGTTCTTTTACCGAACAACGGATGACCGAGTGGAGCAGTACTTGAAGCTTTTCACGTTTGTTCCGCTTGAACGGATAGAAGAGATAATGATCCATCATAAGGTGAGTCTAGCCTAGGCATCCCGCAATACTTGAGCTGATAAGCATTGGTGAACTAGCGACCGGATCGGAGGAGAGCGCGGATCGCCCAGAAATTGTTAGCGGATGAGGTAACTCTACTCATCCACGGATGTCAGTCTCACTTCTCCAATCACGCCTTCCACCTCTTCCCCCGCTCAGTCTACCTCCATCCGCCCCAAGACAGTCTATAAAGGAGGATGAGGCTCTTGCTGATTTCCTGTTCCAGCCGATGCTCTTCGCCGTGCCCATGCCACCCAAGATATCCTCTTCCATCAATCTCCCCGCGAGCTGTCCACCTCCGCCGTTCTCGAAGCTTTCGCCTCCGATCCCCGATTACGCCGGGTCAAATGGTCCGAGATCAAGGGTATACCCGTTACGAAGCTAGCGGTGGTCTTTGGGCTTTGCAAATCTCGAGGTAAGAAATCTCCGCCCTCATCGTGCCCCTCGGGTTTTGGACTGACGTAGTGGTCTTGGCCCAGCCGAGGCGACAAGATCGGTTTCGATCCAGAAATCCTTTCGGGTAAACGAGCGAACGATCAAAGATCCGCGAGACGAAATCAAGAGGACGGACTTTGTGGACAAGCATATAGTGATCATGAGGATTGGTTCGAAACAGCATATCGTCTTGCACATCGAGGTCGTTTGATATGCTGGGCAAGGGTCGGACCATGATACGCTGCTTGAGATCACGCACGAGGATTATACCCTGCACCTGAAATACCCTTACTATGGCCTATCCTCGCCTTCGAGGGGAATCTGTGCAGGTGCTCGTGTATGTGAAGAGATTTTGTCGATATCCACTCTCGCAGCTGTAGCCGAGCGCGAAGTAGATCGGTCTTTGTTCTCAGGTGCAGAATACATTTCTTGCTCAGAGTCAACAGGGTGACTGGATCGCAGATCGGGGTGGAAGCAGATGATCTAAGCGTTTGCTGATCATCAGGTCATCAAGGAACGGTCGGGTGCCGTTGCAGGAACCATATCATGTTTCCGCATTCGTCACTATAGCTTAACGAAGTAGGGAAAACCCACTCTTTCAACGTCAGACCTCTTAGATCATATGTCAGGCAGTACACTCTGTACTTTGACCCACTACGAAATCGCGACTCTCGGATCCCGCTACTCCCCGAGCTGAAGGAACGTATAAGTTATTCAACGAGCTCAAAGTATAATGAACCTACTTCACTCAAGCTCATGCGATGTTCCGTCGAGCTTTACCATGATGTCGCACCGCAGGTCTACGGTGATACCGCCTTCAATACTACATCAACGCTTTCTGCTTCGGTCTCAATCCACCTATCAGATCTTCACCTTCGGCTAACTCTTCTATCTCCTCCGATCCACCTAAGTGACAGACGAAATGGGAACTTCTCCGTTTTTTTTACGAAACGGCTCGTTATTGGGAGTCACGCCGCTCCGGGAGGACTCTACACAGTATCAAGGGGTTTCGACAATGACGGATCCATCCCCATCATCGATCCGCCCTTCGATCTGGACTACCTTTCTTTCGGTGGAACGGTGCTTTTTGATGACGTTCAAGAGGATGAGGGAGAACCACCTGCCCTCGGGTTAGCTAAGCTTTTCGCTCGATCCGGTCGAGTTCGGAACCTATGTCTACATCAGACAGGACCTAGGATCACACAAGCTTGCGTTGGATGGGAAAGATCCGCGAAGGGGTCCTGAAGGATTCGGTGCAATCAGCAAGAAAGGCGCTTCTGCTCGGGAAGGTCAGATACCCGACCATCGCGAACGACTGAGCATTAAACAGGGATAGGCAGGGCAGCTATCCAGCTATCTGAGATGGACTGGCCGGTTCGGCTCAGCGAATTTCACGCCCTCGCCGGATCGTGGTTGATTTCTCGGCAGTACGAATCCGCTCGAAGAGTCAGGGTCAAGAGATCTGTCGGATGTTGTAAGCATAGGTCATAGAGTCATAGAGTGACATAATGAAGCATAAAGTATTTATGATTGATATGAGAAAAGCTTAATACGTACATCACCGAAAGCGCATTTGCCGGATTGACTGACTGTTCTCCACTTCTTTCTCATCGAACCGTACACGGCCCCCTCATCCACATTAAACATCTCCCCTTTCACCACGAACTTTTCGTAATCCTCGTCTAGAATTCCCTTACTGTCCGTAAATCACTTGCGTGTCTTGGCGTGTTTCATGGATAGCCTGCGAGATGTGCTCTCAGCGAGCAGGGAAGCGATGAAGATCTTACCTGCTCCTCTTCAGCCGATATCCAGGGGAAGCATCAAGCGGGAACCTATCATTCTGGCTGAAGCGTCTCCACACCCCCTGAGGCTCCCATGCTTTGATAAGGGTAGCCTGGGCAACATCAGTCACGTCAAGCTATTTGAGATAACCACCGACGAGGAAAGTCTTGATTTGATTCCTGTTCTTTTCAACCTCCTTCTTGGCCGTTAGGTCTACTTGAGTGAATCCAAGCGTTCCTTCTCCGTGCTCCTCGCGGAATTTATGCCAATTGGCCGTACCCTTCCTTATAGCGTATTGATTCCTCTTCGACCCTGGACAAGGGGTGGAGGTACCGATTGACTCAAGGTCCTCCGGTTCATCTTCGCCTTCTGCGTCCGAGTCGCTCGAGGTGGAGTACGGATGTTGCCCAACTGCGCACCAGTACAGAATACTTCGAAAAATTTTCATCAGTGCCTATTCAAGGAGAAGGTGAACGACAAACGTACATCTCAAAACCCAGATGTCGAGTTGCGTCTCCTCCCCGGACCAGCTCTTGGCAATCTCCATCCGCCTCTTTGCGACACCACCGTGTACTCTCACCCAGTCCTTGTAGGTTTGGCGATCTTGGCCAGTATCTTGAGTCGTTCCGGAGGCATATAGGCGAAATACCGGTACCGCCAAGCTCGCGGGTGGGAAGGGCGTAACGGTCGATCGGAACTGATGCAAGGATAGCGGTGAGAGTAGCTGCTTGACCAAAATCGGCGATCAGGAGTCGCGGGTAGGCGTATGAGATGTGGATGAGTATATTTACTGGCTTGAGGTCTGTCGGGGAAGTTAAGCGCTGCATTAATAAGTGAGTAGGAATTTGCTCACCATGGTGGACTATCTCATGTTCTTGGAGATGCGCGATCCCGCTTACCAATTGCCAAGTAAAGAACTTGACCTCATCCTCGAGGAACCTACCATGCTTTTCCATTTACGAGAACAGCTCGCCTCGGGTCACAAGCTCGAGAATGAGGTCGACTGGCTCTTCGCCCAGATCGCCGTTTTCGTTAGCAACGTCGAGGATATTGAGCACATTTGGATGGCTGATCGACCTGAGAATCTCGATCTCGAGCTCGAGCTTCTTCCTGTCTTCTTCGGTCCGTCCTCGACTGGCGGTCTTACACGCCACCTGGACGCCCCGGGTATGCTCGTGAATGGCAATGCTGACGATGACATAAGTACCCCATCCGAGAGGGAAGTCGTAGACGACCCATGGCGAGAGAGTGACGCTGGACGGAGGTCTCTTCCCTTCGAAAAGTGCAGGAGGTCCTTGAGGTGAATCGGATGAGAGCGCCGTCACGCGTAAAGCTCGTCAGTCCTAATGGTAATATGTCCATACTGTCAGTAAGTCAGCGTAGAGCTAAGGGGGGTAAAGAAAGGGAAACAGACTGGTGTCATGTCCCGGCAATCGAAGGGTATCACCATCTCGCATACTTCGCCTTGTAAACTCCCTCCCGCCGGCATTGGTCGTCTGCCACGGGGCAAAGCGCTGACCATTGAGGTAGTAGCCATTTTGGGAAAGTCGTGAAGGCTGACAAGCGAGAAACATTTCGATGGCGTGCGAACACTACAAGACGTTATTGTATGCAACCTGAACGCAGGTGAAGAGGATGTTACGCGGTTAGACGGAGTTGTTTCTTCGAGATGCACGGACTCCAGTTGTAGATCGCTAGACTGGTTAGCCAAAGTATCTTCATCGTATGAATGAACACCACCCCATTTGTCGCTCCTACCAACCCAAAGGACCTGATCATGGGTGAAAAACATCCGCTCTGATCACCGTTCATGAGCTTGACCCTTTCTACGCCAGTATGACGACTTACTCCTCTGTCCATCTACCTCTCCCCGTAGCATCCCAACGACGTCTATGTCCGGGGCTTTGGTTCGCTCGATAACCCAGCGACGAAACTTTCTGGGCGGCATAAGGTGTTCGGAAGGTATTTCAACGGCGTTTCTTGAGCTTAGATGAGTCTTGAGAGTCTCGGGGCATCTTAGTTGTACAAATAAGGCAACGACGAATGAAGTACACCAAGTATGCTTGACAAGAAATGCGACAGGACAGAAGAAGAAGAAGAAGAAGAAGAGAAAAGATAAAGAGCGGTTGGAGGAAGGAAAGAATCGAAGGAGGTCCAAGCGTTTCGTCGTCAGCCCAAGCGTTTTGTCATCAGTCCAAGCGGATTCGTCATCAGCACGGACCGCTTCTATGGGCTGCCTGTCTCATGTCTAACATTGGTTCTGACGCGCCTTGGTGCAAAGGAACGTGTCAGGTGAAAGTATCGTCCTCGACCTTCGAAGCAGTAATCACATCTCGCTACGACGCTTCCCTCCTCATCGATCCCAGTACAAACGCCCACATTCCCACTACTTCTTTTTAGCAGCAATGGTCTTTCCACGACGACCCCTACGACACCTGTTCAGCCCTGGCAACAAACTCGCCAGTCTAACGACTGAGCGGTCTTGAGGTACTCACGTAGTCTTCGTGTGCTGACCCCTGACCCTCAATCCCCAATGATGCCTCAACCCTCGGTGACTACGGATCTTCTTGAGTCGCTCGAGATCATCACGCATCTTCTGGTCGATAGCATTGGAAAGGATGTGAGAGTTCTTCCCGTCGACGAGGTCTTTCTGTCGGTTGAGGAACCAGTTGGGGATCTTGAACTGGGCAGGGTTCTGCATGATAGTGACGATTCGCTCGAGCTCGTCGGAGTTGAGTTCGCCGGCACTGAAGCCATTATATCAGCCCATTGGTCTGGTACGATGCTGCAACAAAGCAGCGCGACGTCGCGACGGAGGCAAAGGAACAGCTGACACGCCACAGTCTGATATCTCCTTTCGAAGGAATGACCGCCAACTTCTCAACAGCTATCCGGGCCCCTGGCAGGGGCCCAGCCTCTTGCAGGCAAAGAGTGCCCCATTCGCCTCGATTCCGATAAATGAAACAGGATTACCCCACTCACCGCTTGTTGAGATCCACATCCGCCTTCTTGCAGACCAAATTGGCATACCGCCGTCCCACACCCTTGATCTCAGTAAGGGCGAACATGATCTTCCAGCCACCCTTGACGTTGGTGTTGAGCAGTCGGAGAATATGCTGTAGGTATTTGAAGAAGACAGACCGGTGAGAAAGCGGAGAGGATTTGGGGGTTAATGGATGGAGAGAGGAGATCGTTATCAGCATACGCTCCAAAATATCTGAGACCATCCGGAACATCCGCCAGCGTAGCTCGTATAGGAGCGCAAGTGGCTACTCCCGGCATGAATGGCGGATGGTCAAGAGAGGATGGACTGATGACTCACTTGGAACTGCTGATGAGCTTCGGGAGGAGCGAACGACATCTTGGCGAACTGGAGTCCTGATCTAGAGGAATTCCCGTCAGCACCTACCGCAAACACGAAGCTTGTCCAGCTAGTGTGGATGGAGGCGAAACTGACTCACTCGCTCAGACTAAGATAGGAGTACGGATGAAGAGGGCTTTCTGGAGAACAACTAAAGGAAGAGTTTGGCCGATTGGGAGAAACCCTAAAAAAAGGGAGAAGGAATATTCCGGAGTTTCACGGCGTTTCGTTTTATGCTCCGCACGCGAAGGTGTAATCGCTTTTTCGAGGCTGGAGTACTCTTCGCTCAAGCAGGAATCAGGCAAGATGTGAGTGGAAGGGAGAGACCCGTGGCATCTCGACGCTGACAGAGATCGCTCTTTCTACTCGATTCGAATCATCAGGGTGAATATGTGAGTCGGTCTCGCTGCGGTGATGTATCGCTCATGCTGATGATTCCCCCTTTAGTCCCAAGTACGTCCAATGCACCTCATATGCCTCGGACGGCTGCCATCTCAGCGAGGCAGCCTCTACCGTTTCCGGAGATTAGCAACCGTTGTCCGCGGTAGTATGAGACATGGGCTTAAGCTGACCATCGATCCCTTCTGCTCAGAACCCGCCGAACCTGTCAGTATCTTCTCCAAGGCCTCATTCGCACGATGGACATAGAGGACATAAGTGCTGACAATTGTTCCAGACTGCAAGCATAAGACGTGCAGGAAACATACCCCTCACAAGGTGACACAGTACAAGAAGGGGAAGGACTCGCTGGCTGCGCAGGGGAAGAGGCGATACGACCGTGGGTATACTCAGCTTTGCTCATCCTCCTAGCTATTCAGCAGCTCGCTGTTATAGGACAGGGACGAAGCTGATGAGGTGCTTTGCTAGGAAAGCAATCTGGGTATGGTGGACAGACGAAGCCTGTGTTCCACAAGAAGGCGAAGACGGTGCGTTGCAAGCGGAGTGACCGAGTAGATGCTGACTGAGAGTCGCCTTTTCTGTTGCTCTCCGCTCTCTCGTCCGACCTTTCACGTCACATCTGGCATACGATCCACGCTACTCGCCTCTTCGATCACGTCTCTTCTGATATCGATCCGACGTGTATTCGCCCGGCCCGCCCGATCGGACGTTACCCGCTCCCTTCGCTCGCTCAGACCAAGAAAGTCGTCCTTCGCCTCGAGTGTACCGCATGCAAGTCGAAGCACCAACTCGCTCTTAAGCGATGCAAGCACTTCGAGCTGGGTGGTGACAAGAAACAGCGTGGAGCGGCTATCTCGTTCTAAGCGAGTGGCTGCTTAGTGGAACAGGGTTGTGGGAAGAGAGGGATGAGGATGCATTGATCTCGCCTGAGTGTTGCATGCGGTTCATGCCCAGTTGAATCAGCTTTTCTGAGTGAGGATCTGGCTCCTACCGACCTAAGTCATATTGTAAGAGGACATATGGGTCTCTACTCGTTTTATGGGAATCGCATTTATCTTACATCTCGTCTTGGTGCCAAGCTATCCTCACCGGATGTACCGCTCCGCATCGGTGGTCGTATGAGTTAGACAAGAATGGCCTTCCACTCAGTTGCTCCTGACGTTACCGGAAGATGGTCGACACGAGACACCCTCCACGCCCTCACCCTATCAACTTCCCTCCTGGCATTTATTCTCGTCCAGCTCGAAGTACCAGACCCCTATCTTGTGAGCTTGACATGTTCACTGTGTCTCCTTGTCAATGATCAGCCTTCTTTACGACCAAACTCTCCCCAATGGTTACAAGCTGACTAAGCCTCTAGGACGAGATTTTCCATATCCCCCAGACCCAGCGATACTGCGACGAAGATTTCGAAACATGGGATCCATCAATCACGACTCCCCCTGGACTGTGCGTCTCCATCCTTGGCCTCCCTTACAACGACGCCTCACTCTCATCTCACTGACAAACCGCAGGTATCTCCTCTCAGCAATCCCACTCATGACAGTCCACATCCCCTGTACACCCCCTTTACTCCGCGGGACGAACCTCATCTTTTCCACCCTCCTCATCCCAGCAATAATCTCCTCAGTCACCGCTCTCCAACGCCGAAGACCATTCTGGAGACACTTCCTCATCCCATCGGCGAAGGCTTTGGTAATCTCGACATTCCCGTTGATCTTCTTCTTTGGGAATTTGTATTATACGGAAGTGGCTAGTTTGGCTGGGGTTTTGGGTTGTTATGCCCTTGCTCTACAAGGCAGGTATTGGGTTTCGAGTGTCGTGAGTCCGTCCGCGCTGGAATGAGAGGAGGAGGATGAGGAGGAGAGGAGGATGGGCTGATGTGATGGAATGAGGTAGATTGGAGCTTGGTCTATGACTGTTAGACAAACGAATGTCGTTTGGCTCGGTTTCATCGTCGGGGCGAGCCTGTTGAAGGAGGTTAGGGAGGATGAGGAGAAGATGATGGAGAAGAAGGATGGAAGGGAGGTGGTACGGAGTGATCCATCGCTTCGGGATGTGGTTGGGTTCTGTGAGCTTTAGCGGAACGTGTCGAGAATGTGCTGATCGAGTTGATAGCAGAGCTTGGCACTGGCGTGATCTCTACCATGAAGGCTATCATACTAAAACGATCAACCGTCTTTCGAGTAGTCATCCCCTACCTCCCAACGTTCCTTGGCTTTTTGGTGTTCCTGAGGTGGAACGGTGGGATAGTCCTCGGTAGGCTGTTCAACTCTTCCATCATAGTAGACTAACAGTTGTCAAGGGCATAAACACCTACATGAGTCGGTACTTCACCTTCCACAGATCATGTATTGCATCGCCTTCATGTCGATCATGCTTGCTCCGAGTCTGCTTGCGGAAGGTCTAGGCGACATCATCAAGGGAGCATTACGGACTGGTCTCGGGACCTGGCGGTAGGTCATCCCATTCGACCAGCTTGTTTCGCTTGACGGAGATAGGCGGTTCATAGAGACCTTTATTGCTTTAGGCATCATCAATCTTGCCGCGTACAACTTCACGTACTGTACCTTCGCGAAAGGCGGGATTGTTTTAGCTGAGACGATCCAGGATCTATCACCCCTTCCTCCTTGCCGATAACCGACACTACGTCTTCTACCTCCTCAATCGGATCTTCATACCTTACCCGATGGCGAAGCACGTCGTCACACCAATCTACCTCCTATGCATCTGGACATGGAATTGGCGGCTGCGTAGGTCATCGCTCGACTTCCCCTCTGAGCCTATCTCATGCTTCACTAGGAAACTCGGCGACTATAATGTGGATGATCGGCTTCATCGTCTGTTCCGCCCTGGTCCTCGTCCCAAGCCCACTCATCGAACCGCGATACTTCCTCATCCCGACAATCTTACTTCGGCTCCAACTACCTCACACCAGCTCAGATACGGAGTTATGGCTCGAGTATGCTTGGTATAGCCTCATTAACACCTCGACGCTTGCGCTGTTTTTGTTGAGGAAGTTTCGGTGGGAAGGGTGGGAAGGTTGGATGCGGTTCATGTGGTAGTTCGTCCGCTATCATTGGGTCATCATGCACGAAGATGATCTCAGTCAAATCGGTTCCGCTCTGGCAGAAAGTTGCCCCATTCCAGCGGAACGCGAAGTCAGAATGCCATCGGGAATCGCGAATGGGACTCAGAGTTCCAACGGAACTGCACGGAACTAAGACGTGGATGATTTGTAAAACTCGCCGGCTTATTACCGATCTAAAAGGAACCTTTTATTCTCCAGCGACCTTTTGTCCATATATAAGTATGAAAATCAAATGAGACTTCTCCCCTCATCTTCATCATCGCCACCAATCAAATATCAAAATCACTCACTGAAGTCTACCCAAGCATGCTCGTTGTTCACGGTCATCCCCAATCCACGGTCAGTCAATCGAGTACTCGTAACTCCGGCTGAGGTCCAGGTTGACTGACGATGTGATAGTGTACCAGCCGAGTGATCAGCTGTCTCCTTCAGATCGGTCTCAAGCCCAATAAAGGTGCGTCTTCCTCTCTTCATTACCCCTATGATTAACAGACTCCATGTCGTCTTGCGCCTCGACCGTCAAAGCGGGTTCAACTAACCGATCCGACACAGATTTCAAGGTCGAACTCATCGATCTCGCTGGGATGAAACGCGAGCCTCACTTGAACCATCAACCTTTCGGACAGATGCCTTATCTCATCGACCAAGAGACGGGTATCGAGGTGTATGAGTCTCGAGCTATAATAAAATGTCCATATCTCTCCCTCTCTCCCTCTCTCCCTCTCTCCCTCTCTCCCTCTCTCCCTCTCTCCCTCTCTCCCTCTCTCCCTCTCTCCCTCTCTCCCTCTCTCCCTCTCTCCTTCTCTCCCTAAACTCCTCTCTCCTCTCGCGAGTTCTTCATAGCTATTGCATGACACCGACTGAGGCTGATTCTAATCCAGACGCGGCGGCCAAGGCCAAGTCTCCACTTCTCCCGCCCATAAATGACCTCAAAGCCTACGCAGCATTCGAAACTGCTTGTTCATTCGAACAAGCCGATTTCGATGGACCAGCTTCGACTATCTGGTTCGAGATGGTCGGGAAGAAGATGTACGCTAGCACCTTTTGCAAACAACCTTTACTTTCATTGTGACAACTTCGGATTCATGCTGATGAAAGTTTTTGGTTGCATGGTTTAGGCGCGGACTCGAGACGGATGATTCTATCGTCGCAAAGAACAGAGAAATCCTCGCCAAGAAGCTAGAGGGATATGAGAGGGTACTAGCCAAATCGAAGTATCTCGCTGGGCAGGAATTGACTCTGGCGGATATGTTTCACCTCCCATACGGGACTCAGGCCGTTCGCGTAAGTCCCAGCTCATCCTCTCCTGCCGCCGGTCTAAAGCTTGACATCCAAGAGAAACTTTGGCTGATGAAGACGTTGCACAATAGTTGGAGGCTGCACCGGGGATGACCGATGGGAGTCTACCAAACGTCGCTAGGTGGTGGAAGGATATTTCGGTGTTGGAAAATTGGGTGAAGAGGGATGAGATCGTCAAGCCTGCTTGAGCGGATACCTTTCACGAGTCACCTTGTGGGGTAGATGAGAATTTGAGCAGCTGAACCTGCATTTGTGATTACGGTACTGTTGCCTGAGCGTTGTATTTAATATCAGTGATTTAGGTCTCAATTATACAGCTATTCGGAGTTGCAATACTCCGTAAGTGCTGATATTGCGCGAGAGGGTCCTCAACTCTGATACCGGAGGGTGGACGCTGGATGTGCAAAACCCGAAGGTTAAGATGACGCAACTTTCCTTAGAAGTCTCCGAGACGAAGCATATTAGCAATCATCCTGTTCATCCGTAACAACCCTCGCAGTAATGGTGATGCAATGCTGAATCGGTCTAACCTCAAAACAACTCATCAGTTCGCCACTGTAGAGCTAAATGTCCCGTGAGAGACGATATTCCCCGTATCAGCCACAGTTATCGATTCCATAGTCCGTGCATTCCTGCCAATCTGATCAGACCATTGACAACAAACATGAATCCAAAAATCTGCACACTCACATTATGATCAGCCGACTCGCCTGCTCCTTCACATCGAGCGCGACAACGATCAACACCCCATGCTCCTCGGTCGAAGGGGCGTCCGCTCCGCTCCAAGGAGACAAAACAAAGACAGGTTCACCCGGTACCAAATCCTCTTGCTTCCACACCCTCACAGCTCCATCTGCAATTACTTGTCAGGATCGTCGCCGTCGTGGAGGGCAGGATGATCCCGATCGATCTTGATGATCGAGTCGAAGCACACATCGTTCGTCTCGGAGCTCTGAGTGTGGTGCGAACCGTAGATATTCCTCGCTTTGTGATGTTGGAATAGCGGGTTCATACAAGCGAGCTCGACGTTGATATCCGACCATGGCCAGACTACGACAATAGCCTCTTCTCCGATCAAGGGCTTCTTCTCGCCGGGAAAAGTTAGAGACAGAAGGAAGCGGTGATACCGAGGCAAGCCGATTTGATCCCTCTTGAAGTTTCGCATCGATTCGACCTTCCCAGCAGAAACGAAAGAAATGTCAGCATAAGTCGACATGTCCACGACAACGTCCTTTGCCCCGTCTTCTCGATCTTCCTCATATGCGTTGATATGATGGGAAGAAAACATCGGTGCTGAGGTGAACTTCCCTACTATTTCACCGGTAAGTCGGTCAATCATGTACTGCAGTGTCAATCGCTTGTCGTCCCATTGCGCGAGTCCATCAAGGATATTTCGATTCCGTAGTGTTGCCAGGCCGTAGAAAGCGAAATCGGCTTGCCAGATGGTGAGAAAGACATAGTTTCCGGTCACAGCGATGGAATGGATGTAAGCCGGACGAGCGTCGGTAGTTTTCGTCAACATTCTTGCAAGACCTTCGTCGGGTTTGGACCCGTCTGTCTGTCCGGGATGGCGAAGACTTTAAGTAGGTGTCGGACCGAAACCGAGAATGTAGTTATAACACGTCCCGTTCAGTTTCGCTCCGTAAGAAGCACTCAAGGGTCCGTCAAGTCCGGGAAGAAAAGATGAGTACTTGAACGCTTCCAAGGGCTCCTGAGTGATCGGATCCAAAGCCTGAAGCTCGTTCGAGTCCGTTCTAGGGATGAGAGGGGTATGCCCTCACCTCTGGTTCCCGAAAAGGAAGCGGAGGGAAATCATGGTCAAGCACGACGTTGACCTTGATATCGCTCGCGCCACGCTCATCCTTCATCGCATCCTTCATTGTACGGAAAAAAAAAGAAAGTCGAGAAGAAACGAGAGAAGAGCCGCTCGCATGGGTCGGGCTCTTGGGCAAAGGTAAAGGTGGATGATCGACCGAGTTGTGAAACTTTCTCGCTTGATCTGAGCTGGCCTTTCGGGAAAGGTAGAGTACGCTTTGGGTTCTGCCAGAGATGGCGAAGCGGTGGTTGAGGGCTTTACCGTCGACTGACAACCCAGCTCAGCCTCTTCAGCCTCTTCAGCCTCTTCAGCTTCAAACAAAAGACAGACTTACACCAATGCGTGATGGGCGACATCAATGCGTGATGGTGATGGTATTGCCATCAGAGGATTCCACCTCGAACCTCCCAGGTCCAGTCCGATACAGCACCCCCTCAACCCCATCCGGTATTCGCCCATGAATCTTGAGAGATCGCTCGTCCCGCTCTTCGAATTGAGTGTAAAAGCCAGCTGCTGCGCCGAACGTCATATCTATAGAAGTGTACAATTTTCGGAGGGCCAAGTGCAAGATTACGCATTTGGCCCCGCTCGACTGGGCGTTTATATCTTTCAAGTGAGTCATGGCGCTCTGATCGCTAACTTTCGGTCAGACGGTCGAAGAGCCGCGAGAGCCGGGACTAAGCGGCGTCATTGCGGCGTTCGCGGTCGAGGACGCGTTTCAAAACGTCAAATAGGCATGATCTCGATGTGTAGCAGTGTCCGGTGAGAAAAAAAAGCATCAACACAGCCAGCGCAGCCCGATAGGTCCTTTGATGCCGAATCGCCATCAGAAATGGGGGCATTGATCGTCCGACTCCGAATCTCCCGTGATTGATCACATGCTCGGTGCCGCCGGCATGTGATGAGGAAGGCTGGTGAGCATTTGATGGCCAAATACGTCCGTTCGCCTCGATCCGCGTTTTCCGCAGATCCGCTTCAATGCCATTTCCCCCGTAAATGTTTCTGCCATACCAAAAACTCGCTGCCGAATCGAGGGAGCCGCTTCCTGACTCGATACGATTGTCCACCAATGGAACCCAAGCGGGGTGAACCCAGTCGAGTCGTCTGGACCTTTGCATCATGCAAAGTAATCGAGGTAATCCCTCCACAACACCTCAAGCTTCGCGCCCGACATATCCTCCCACCATCCCACATCCCACTTTTGCTCCTTCATCTGGGCATCCAAGAGCTTCACCAGCTCAGGAAAGGGACCTCTTCGCTTCTTCCCAGGTAGGGGTATTTTCGGTTCGGGATACGTCAAACCGGCTTCCGGATACCGCGTTGGTTGAGCTGGTGGAGGTGAGGTGCTGGAGGCCGAAACCCCCAGGGACATCTTTGACATCTCGCTTTCGATCCCTTCACCGACTGAAGGATTTTGTGTCGAGTCCTCGGTTGTCAACCAGGAGAGGAACCGCGCGCCAGCATCATACCCATCCTCCCATCCCTTCTCCTGCTTGCCTTGACCCGCTTTTCGCCAATGGGGAGGATCGAGATGAGCGAGAAGACGTAGGTAATCCGCTATGGATTCGATCAACCAGCCGGGACATGTACCGCCTCCATCGTTCTGTATCGTGTGTACCAGCTCATGCAGTACTAAACGACCGCCTATCAGTACCAGTCACAGGGGCGAATGAGTGGGAAGATAGACTCACAGACTCCTTTGAACTCCTGCACCGCTTCCTGCATATCCCGCTTCCCATCTCGCACCTCATGCATCGTAGCCGTGACCCATTGGAGGGAGACATGTATTTTCCCCCCTGAAGTCGCCGCGAGACCAGGTTCGTTCTCCAGGACGAGCTCGATGAGTTGATGTCGCCATTTGCTTGGACTGACAATACTCGAAGAGAACTTGAGGTGGGCCCGAATGAAGGAAGTGGAATGGTACAGGAAGCCGATCGGGTCTGGAAGGCAAGTGAGGAAGAATCGGGTTGATTCCGAGGTCGGGAGGTGGGGATGGGTGAAGGAGAAGAGCAGGGTCGAAGAAGGGATGGTTTGGAGATGGTCAGGAGAGGGGATGGGGAGAAGGGATGTAGCTGAAGGGCTGGGGTTGGAGAGGTAGTATATCGTCGTTGGTTGCGGGGGAACTCGTTCGCTGGAGCTCGCGGGTAATGCTGGCATGATGTTAAGCTTCCTGTCTGTCGCTCAGAGCGATCGAGTTGCCGATTTCTGAAGTCACTTCGTACGATGACTTCCTAGTTATCTCTATAATGATCCTTGAAAGGGGACTCAAAGTAAGCTGGATTATGGAAGATGTTCTGCGCGATATAAAAAAAATCTACACATCTACACCCAATACCGTCGGATAGCTTTACGTAAAAGGCGGAGCCCTCATCCCAGCCACGCCGAGCATGCTGTGTTGTACATCAATGAAGCTGAAACTAGAGACTCGGCGATTCAGGAGTTCCAGAGTTGACAGGACCTCACCGTTCACGTATGAAGTAGTTGTCTTGCTAGGGCGTCTTTTCCGTTAGCTCGATCTATCCGTGGAACACTGCTCGTATCCGCGCCCGGATGACGAGCAACTATGCATGCCGAATATCAACAAAAGAGACCAATAAAAAGCACTACCACAACCACATGCAACTCGTTCGTATCTCTATGCCTCGCCCTTTCCAATCTTGTGAATCTCCTCTAACAGGTCTAGAATGGTACTCGAAGACCAAGCCTGGGTATTGCAGCTGTCCGAGCAGTTTGCACCATCTGCGGTCACGTCAGCCTTCGCTCTTGGACAGAATCAGAAAGGCGCGTACTGTGGTTCGTGAGCTCTGGTAATCCTCGCCAGGGATCATTCTTGATATGACTCCTTTGTACAAGGAGGATATTGGATATGTAATGCAAAGTATTTCCCGGATCTTCCTTGCCTTCACCCGCCAGACGATCGAATTTGAGGTACGCCATCAAGAACCATCCGAGCGGGAAACCCCACTCCGGTCCTTGGTGATACTGTTCGCCGTCAACGGGTGGTCGTAGTATGGGGCCGTAAGCCAGGTGTTATGCGGGACAGCACTCACGTTCCACCCCTTCGCTACACTCTGATCTGTCCCGTCTTCCGCATTGTCATAGTCCGGTCGGTACTGTTGGTCACCCGGATCAAGCGTTTTCATCCCAAGCGGTCCTCGTAGCGCCGAATCAGCGAGATGAAGCGCGTTCATTGCTCGTTCGGGTGTGAACAACTCGGGTGCGACGATCATCGGTAAAGTGAAGTTGCATCGGAGCTGACAAATCATCAGCTTTCACCGGATGGAGAAGGAGAAGCTGACTTGGTAGTCAGACCATTCCCGCTCTTTCGGGGTACCGTAGTTATCTTTGTAGATCCCTCGTCGATTCACCATACCCGGGTTGATCTCGAACTTGGGGTCATCGGATGAATCGGAAGGGACGAAGTAGCATTTCTCGAAGGATGACTGGATGAGGTCGGCCCACTCCTTGTAGGTAACAAGGCGCTTCTGGCCCTTGATGGTCGCTTGTACACTTTTGAAAGGGAAGGTACCCTTCTTCGACAACTCATCGAGCCAACTCAAGGTACTCTTCAGCAAACCGGTGATCTCGATCGGCGCGCCGTCCCTTGGAGTTGCTGGAAGGCCTTTGTTTCCAGCACGGTCGGAAGAGCCCATCTTATCCATCCAAGTGCTATATTTCATTAGCCCAATTGGAAAGAATGTCAAGGCAAGACTCACCCGCAGTTGTACCGGTTCCCGCCAAAGATGATACCGGTATCCCAATCCACCCATATCTTCTGGTTGAACCCTTCGTCTCGCATGTCCATATCAAGGTTCGGCCCAGCATTGTATTCCCTAAACTTGATGCCCTCCGCATGTCTCTGTACGATCTCCTGTACCAACTCCGCTACCGAGCTCTCGTACTCGAAGGCTCTCGGATGATCCCACTCGACCCAAGTATCGTCTGCCGGGAATCTCCGCTTTACCTTGTCGGAGAGAATGGCTTGGCCATTGGGGCACATCTTGATATAGTCCTGGATGTTCTGGATGAACCACCCTGGGAGTGTCAGCCTCGACCACAGATGATGCACACACAAGGACCGTCACGACAGTTGTATCGAGGGTTCCGAGTGGAGTCGAGCAAGTTCGGTATCAAGCCGTGTTTGAGCGTACTCCCGAACGCGAGGATGTGCTCTCGCGCAGCCGAGAAGTTGCCGGTCGTGAGGAACAGTCCTCTCAGCGAGATAAACTATACAACAAGATGAGCATCTACCGTTTATTGATCGAGGCACTGGGTTCCACTCACGACATCCCGACCCCAACATCTAGCCCATCCCGCAGCAAAATGCGGCAGCCCCGCCGCGAGACTCGCCACCGGCCCACTCGGACTGATACTAGCGCTCTTCACCAATCCATACATCTGTACCGAGCACAGAGCGAGATCATGCACAAGGCTATGACCTGTCGAAACGAACTCGGAACATTGCGCGACGACGGCTCGGCGGGCCGCTTTGTAGGCTGAGTACATGACGAGGGCAAAGTATTTCGGTCGCATAGACGAGGGGCAGGTGGATTTGATGAGTGAGAATCGTTTAGCTAGCCATGCGCTAGGCTTGGCGAGGCGAGGGAGGTCATCAGTTTGCCTGGAAAAGGAACAGGTCAGTCAAGGCTTCATGAGGCAGAACGTAAAAACCTACTTTTGAAGTCGGTGAAGAATGTAATCCATCGCCCATGTACCGTCCCGGAGGTGCGCACATAAGGGATGACCGAGGTCGTTGTTGTCTATCACATATCGGAGCGGGTGCATCCACCCTTCGAGACCGCAGTAGACAAGGGGAGCGCAATTGCGGACAGAGTAGGTACCATCTCCACCTGAGCCTGTCAGCTAAATGCTAACAATCAAACCACATGACCGACCCGTGGCATCGCGTTCCTCCCCGTCCGACCGATAGAGGATGACGTTCAGATCCACCAAATCCAGCTCGGAGAACGCCTTGTCCGCTCCAGATTTGCACATATCCATGAGGTCCATCGGCATTTCCTGGTCCCCATCAGCATACACTCAGTGTCGGATCCAATCACATACCGTCATTTCCGTAGCAAACAGCATGATGGATCCGGGATCGAACGAGTCGGGCACGATGATCTCAGCATAGTCCTCGCCTTCGTGTCCGTCCCTGATCACTGGCGGAGGGATCTCTTCCAGGGACGACGGTATCCCGCGGTTGACCTTCGGATCGCTCTTCCACTCTGAGAAGCGGGTGCGGAGGGTAGCACCGAAAATATACTGCACCTTTGTTCGGCTGAGCTTGATCGGATTGACTAGGGGACAATCAGCATTGGGCTATTCGTCGATATCAGAAACGTACTGCATCCGCGACCGTAGGAGCCTTTGAAAGCGGTATGCGCAACGAGCAAATACCCTTTATGTGTGACGGGATGAACCCGGTGCATGACAATATACTATCACCATGAGCTCGAGAATTGACAACTATCAAGCCTGTGGAGGACTTACCTCGCCCTCTTCATGCACATGCCCTTCGACAAATCCACCTTCCATCATCTCCGTATGCAGATGATTCAAGACCCGCTTCACCCTCGCAATCCCACCATCGATTTTCCCCTCGTCTAGCTCGTACTTTCGATTGTCCGACACCACGTTCAACAGCTTCGGGTACAGATCGTCGAATCCTTTGTTCGAACCAAGAGCTGCTCGGGTGAAGCAGATGAGCGCGCCGGTAGGAAGAGCATCTTCAGCGGTCCGCTTATCCAGAGGAGACTCGTTGTCGTGGGTCTGGTCGTAAAAGACTGCGTGGGGGGAGGAGCCTTGGAGTGGCGTGACGACGCACGGTCGGGGAGCGCCTTTGCCTACGAGAGGTGGGAGGGTTTCATCGCTGGATAGGCATGCACTGTCCATTGAGCCTGGCGATATCAGCGAAGGGTGTGTGTTCCCGAGAGACTAGCCTTACCGACTGGCTTGCCAACACCGAAGCGGTACAACCTGATGTTAGTAAGCAGATGCGCAATAGGGAGAAGGACCGTTACTCACAGATCGCCCATGTTCTTGGGGTTCTCCCCATTGTACGCCTCCCTTACCAACGAGTTGATCCCCAACTCCCTCACAAATCTCAGATCCATCTCCTGACTTCCCGTGAAAAGCTCCGCCATGATATACAAGTCCGGGTTCACTCTCCGTCCGGCATCGATGATAGCCACACCTACATGCAACGGCGTCGAATGGCAGTTATCCAATCGGAAACCGTCAAACAGCCCAGCGAGGGTCTCGGCATAGGTTGTCATGTGCTGCCATAGCCACGGATTGTCTTCTCGTCGTTTGCCGTATCGGAGCTTGACGCAGTCGCCCCAAACAATGACTTCGCGTCGGAGATAGGCCTTGGAGGGGTATTCCGCGAAGCTCTGGACAGGGTCGGCGGCCCACATCCAGCCGTTGTTGGCGATGGCGAGGGCGGAGGGGTGATGTTTGGCTGTGGTTGAGTTTTTTGGGAGACGGGTGAAGTAGATCTCGGCAAGGGGATTCCTGCGAGATCAGCGGAGGCTGCGCTTGGGGACTTACTCCTCGTTGATCTCGCCCATTTTGGGCCCTCCCTCATCGAGTCTGGTATACTGCAATCGCCCGGACACACAGTCTAGCGCAGACTTCAGGTCGTCATTACATTCCGCATAGAGTTCCACATTCAGGACATCCAGCACGTTCCCCCACTTGCTCGCTTGGCTGGTTGCGTCTTCTCCAAGGAAGGCCGCTTGAGCGAATCCGGCAGCGATCTGTGGTTGAACTTTCGTGCAACACCGACTCGAGTACGCTCGGAGATTCTCTATCAGTCCTGGCGAGGACTTGGCGATGATCGCGAGCTGGTCAAAAGACTTCCCCTGCATATCAGCGGCACCGCCCCATGTTTTGGCAGATTTCGCCTCGAGGACGGAATGCACCTCTTTGACGGAGGACTGGACGTCAAAGACGTAGTACTCCCATATACGGGCGTCATCGATGGCCGATTTCATGTGGGAAACGAGGATGTTGAGATCATCGTAGGATTGTAGGGTGGTAGGTAAGCCGAGAGAGGAGAGACGTTTGGTCAAGTCAAGGAGGGCGTCCTCCAGCTCGACCGCCGGAGCGAGATGAGGGGTGTTGTGTGGGGAGTAGCCTGAGTCGCAACATCAGTACCAAGCTTCGGAGCTTCCGAAACCACTGACCAGCCTCTGGATGCTCCTCGAGCCAAGGCGAGTCAGATGCGGTGTGGTTAAGCACCACATCCGTTATCCCTCCCAGCCCATACTTTCCTTTCGCCAACTTCAGAGCCGCTTCAATCTCGGCAAAACCGCCATCCTTCGCCTCAGGCTTGTCGAGTATCGCCTTGTCGAACTTCAGTTGATCGAGAATAGAGTAAGGACTTCCCGAATCGCCTCTCTGCTGTAACGGCGCCCAGTGAAGCATATTGTACCCTCTCCGACTGGCTTCCGCGAAGTGTGGCTCCCAAGCTGAAGTCGTGCCCATCCATTTTGCCAGGACGGAGAGGATGATGAGCCCATCGAGAGTGAGTTTGGCGGGCTTGGCGAGGATTGCGCCGGAAGATGTATCGTCGAGTGGGTTCCCCGGCGGAGGGGAAGATGGAAAGAATGGGGTTCGAGAGGGGAGGGTGATGATTGGGTCCACATTGAAGTAGCCTTTCCTACCTTTGTGACGGGACGTCGAGGGATTGGTGCCGTCATGTTCGATGTAGTAGCAGAATGCACCTGACGAGGAGATCGGGAGGTCGACTTGGATGGGTCTGCGGTGGTCATCGGAGATGATCGAGGCGGATGTCCGGCGGACTTACTTGCTGACGTCGGAAGGAAGTCTGCGTTCATTCCATTCCCCCCGCTTGAATACGCCACCATCCATGGGGAAGTCGGATTTGAGCACTCCGTTGCGGGTGCATAGTGTCCCGGGATGGAGAGAGAGCCGAAGGACGTAGGGGCGGAAAGGAGGAGGTAGGCGGATATACTAGGAAGATGTCGGCATAAGCAGCTTCTTGTAGGTCTGGAATGTCTGGCTATGTTGTTTTATAGGATACCAAAATGAGGCACTTACTGACTTGCTCTCCCCAGGTCCCCCATCATCCTCAAGTACCAGCTCCCAAACCTGAACAGGCTCCCCACCATCATGGCTCTTCAGCGAGAAGAAAGCAAGCGCCTCATCCTGAGGTGTCTCGGGCGTCTTCATACCGCCGTTTGACATCGAGTGATTGGAATGACCGTTTGCCGGCATCTTGAGTCCGGTCGGAGCAGGTTGGATCGTCATCTCCGGCAAAGGAAGGAAAGCTCAGGAGGTTGATCAAAGGAAGTCTTGTGAGAAGCTCCAACCGCGAGGCCGTATTAATGGGGGGTTTCCCCGAATGAACACGACGACGAGAGATTCGAAATCGACCGGATCCTTGCAAGGCTCACGGGAGATGAGCCCAATACTATCAGGGGATAGCGTCTTGCCAAGCTTGGGACCTCCCAGCTTCTCGATGCAGACCTGTGTGAGATTAATCTCGCAAATATATGGAAGTGATATCTCTGCCAAACGCTCGATGCTTTACGTTTCATCGATCCCAACATTCATGTTACGTGATGGACTCCCATCGACGCGTCTCCGGATCCAGGCGGTATCAGACCTGTCAGGGACCAGTCACGTGGCAGGTTCCCGAGATTCATCAAGCGAGCGTCATTCCCCTACTTATTGAACAACCCCCCTTATTGAACACTTTGCAAGATTCTTTCGTGTACATGCATCTCGCATTCTTATGGCTGCAAAATTGGGAAGTATGCTCTTCAAGGTGATACGGCAGTAAGACATATGTTAAGCCCCTGCATAGCTTGCCTGTCTGGGCACCAATTTTGCCGTTCTGTGAAATGACCTTTTTGGCCATAGCTCAACCATCATGCATCTTTGAGACATTGCAAGTAAAGTTCCACACCTTCAATCCTTTGCCAACATTTCCCTGACAAGTAGAACAAGGCTATTCAACTTAGAAAGTGCTGTAGAGGGAGGGGGGTTTCAATATCCCATATAAAATTGGCGTCAATTTGTATGGCTGTGTTCAATAAGGGGGGTGGTTCAATAAGTAGGGGAATGACGTTACTCGAGTAGTAAATTCGTAGACAGTACTGCTTCTACGGAAGGAGCATTGACGAGACCAGGTTGCAGAATTTCGCCAACAAGTCCGGCTACGTCATGAAGAAGTTATTGCTCCCTCCTCAAAGGTAAGGGGGGCGCCCCGGGGGGTGAAGTCCGTGCATATTAGGGTGCTACTAGGGTATTTGTATTATCTCCTTTTGCTCTCAGACTCGTTTCTGCGCTTCCTGACGCTTCCTCGCAAGTTTGACCTCACTCTGAGTTGTCTCCTGGCTCCCTACATCTCAAACAAGCGCCCCTTTGCCCTCAGCAGCTCCAGACTGATT
>JAABUH010000176.1_pt1 | contig 98068 bp, 140 predicted proteins | sample 5559121 | NCBI WGS metagenome assembly JAABUH01 (sample SAMN10711871, study PRJNA513364) | rock metagenome | isolation source: Antarctica rocks | place: Antarctica: Victoria Land, Battleship Promontory nord | collected 2015-12-28
GAATGAAGGCGACCCAAGGTTCGCTTCAAACTGCTGAGGCGAGGCTCATAACCTGTTAAATCGAGGTATCGATATGATCATAAAGGTATAAGAGTGATCTTATGAGTATAGACGAGTGCACTAGCTAGATTGAGACGTGACCAAAAGGCGGCGTTAAGTAAATTCACGCCGGGTGGCACAGGATCGGGTCACACTACTTATCGCCAGATTGCGACATGGGGAGCATTAGTCAAGCTCCTAGTCATTGCTACCTTTTGCTTGAAGGGTTAGACGGGCTACAAGACCTAAGGATTACCTAAATTGGCCGGTTACCATTTAGCGTTATGACAATCAGATACATTGAATGAAAGGCAAGGTTATGATAGGCTATTGGGCTATAGTATCAATCTTAAATCGCTAAGTCTCTTCCAATTTATCGCCTCTCCTTACATCCCTCTCTGTTCAGTCGATCTGATCCAAAGGCTCACTTGGATTTTGTCTAGAGCTGCATGGGTTTGATAGGTCGCCCAAGATCTTCATTCCTTGACGTATCAAATTGTCACGATCGTAAATCGTTGGTACAGTTACCTCACATTGGGGCGCCTATATAACCGGCATTGGGAGCATTAGTCAAGCTCCTAGTCATCCCTACCATTTGCTTGAAGGGTTAGGCGGGCTACAAAGACCTAAGGATTACCTAAATTGGCCGGTTACCATTTAGCGTTATGACAGTGGTGTCACGGTGATACTTCGACCAGCAGTATGGCCCGGCCAAGTCTCGCTCCATTGTACTCAACACACTTGCCCTTGCCTACATCGAAACACCATTGATCTCGAAACATGACAAGCCGAAGATACGCCCGGAGAAAAAGGTATAAGAGAGATGAGTCGAGAGACGGAGAGAACCAGCGATTCGAGATTGAAAGTCAACAATAGTCATATAGTTACCTAGCTTTGCCGTACTTAATCTACCCCCTGCACTGTTTAGCCTACGCTACTCGACCGGCACTTAACTTCGGCTACACCCACGCGTGTCCTTGAGTTATTCAAGCTAAGTTTGACAACGGTAGCCTAACTTTGCCGAAGCCTAGTCAACCGTCGTCGATTCCAGGAGCTGAGCGTCGGACCATACTGCTGGTCGACGTAGCACCGTCACACGAGTGCAGACCACAATCAAGCGGGAGTTGTATATTGTGGGCGGTGCACTCTGCCTCCCAATGTATATATATCAGAGGGCATTGCATCTTAGATGAAGCACATAACGCAGTGATGCCCTGTATTTAGTTTGGTGACTAGGCGTGCACTACAACCCAATATGCAACCTTCGCGCCGCAACTTTCATGACTCTGATGTATCACTTCTTAAAGATGCAAATGATGCTGTAGAGGAAGGTAAATTCAGTACGGTAGATTGTGATAATCTGGCTTACTCTTCATCTTCTAAGAGATGTCTATGCGAGCGACGATCAACGACAGCAAACAGACAATCTGGAAGGCTCACTCTAGTCCCACCTTCTGACCCCTCGAGTGCTTTGCTGACACACCCCAAACCATCGCTATTGTCATCAGCTAGATGGGCGAAGGGGTCACGACGCATCCGCACCTGTTCGGAACTGCTTGACAATCTCCTTATGTATAGCATTGCAAAAGTCTTCCACAGTGCATCGGCCTCTCCGTAGCACTACCGGAGCCGAGTAGTCGGGTGCTTGACCACAAGGTTTGGTGTATCTACGTAATGTTAAGCTGCTACCAAAAATGAAGGATGATTCGCGTACACTCTTACAAGATCCAGCTTCTCCCACATGACTTCCAAAAGCTCGTCGATATTGAGCCACATTTGCGAAGAGATTGGAACAGAGTTCGGGATCTGTCAGGCGAATCAAGAGGTCCGAGAGTGAAACATGGAGGTGGAGCGAACCTTGTACAGCAAATCAAGCTCTTCGATGCTGATAGCATCGATCTTGTTCAGTACAAAGATCGCAGGCACATATACACTGTTGACATCAGCCGATAGGGTCGAGCGGCGACATCTCACTGACCGATTGCCCTCGACGACATCGATGAGATCTTCGATGGTGGCATCAGGTTGATGGATTGCGACCGAAGCGCTGTTCATCCGATACTCGGAAAGGACGGCTCTGATCTCTTGTGCATCGATCTTTGTAAGAGGGACGGTGTTGGTGACGGCGATCTACATTTATCGGTCAGAGATCTTTATGCAGGATTCTGGTTCGATACGCACTCCTCCGCTCTCTTTCCTCCTGACAGTGACAGCCGGGGGTTTCTTGTTCAACCGAATACCGAAGCCTTCGAGCTCATTGGTAAGGATAGCCAGGTCATTAAGCGGCTTGAGCACATCGAGGACGATGAAGATCAGATTACAGGTCCGAGCGACAGCTATGACCTGTCGTCCTCGACCCTTCCCGTCTTTCGCTCCTTCTATGATTCCTGAGTTGTCAGGTCAGCCCAGCCGCGAAGCTTGACGCGTAATATTGAGCGAGGGTGAAGCTAACCTGGTAAGTCCAAAACCTGTATCCGCGCTCCATTGTGGGTCAACGTTCCCGGTACGGTCGTGAGGGTTGTGAATTCGTATGACGCAACCTCGGAGTGAGTGCCACTGCAAGAAGTCGTTTCAGTACAGGCCATAGCGAATCGACTACAGAATTGTAAAATGCACGCACCTGAGTTTCGACATGAGAGTGGATTTCCCCTGAGCAACAGATGAATTCTAGGCTAGACGAAAAGGTCTATTGAACTGACCACACTGGGGAACCCAACAAAGCCGACGCTTGCAATCCCGGTCCTCGCGACATCGAATCCGATCCCTGGACCACCTCCGCCGCCTCCTGTAGGCGCGATGAGTTCTCGACGGAGTTTGGCGAGCTTGGCTATTCATTCGCTCAGCTTCAGTCTAAAATACTCTATCGATACGCAGCGAAACATACCCTTGAGCTGTCCCAGATGATACCTAAGCAGCATCGGCAGGAACCAACTGGACTCCATCCAACACTTACTCCGTCGCTTTGTTTTTCTTTGGGAACGATATAAGCGAAAGCATTCGAAGTGGACTGACAGCTCACTTGCGTCTTGGCCATCTCATCTTCAATGTCCTTGATCTAGAAAGAGAATATATCAGTGCCAAATAGAAGTGGCAGTCGCGGATGACTCACCTTCTGTACAGTCGTCATCTTGGCCGAAGAGGCTTTCTTCTCGGGGTTTCGGAGTGCTCTACCTGATGGAATGCGGGGGGTCTAAAGGCCAAGATATGGTAGTATTCACTTGAGTCAGAAGAAGTTGGACTTCACGTGACCATGCTATTCTTACTGAAGCTGGTGTCAAAGTTGAGCTTTATCATAGTCGGAGTGTAAGCATTTTATGCAAAGTCTTATACATAGCATGATGCGAATGAAAGAGTTTAGTTGAATGAGACGTCCCGTGTTAGGCACCCTGTAAGGCGTGGAAGTTATACAAAGCAGGCCTAGCCTTTGACAGCTGGCGACACGTAGTCGCGGTTCGGATTATGCGCTTCGGCGACGCTTTCCTGTTCCCGTTCTATCACATCAATGGCACAATCAAAACCCCCTGTCCTTGCAAATGACTCCAAGCATCCTATAGTCTGAGCTTTTCGGCCTGCGCACGGCACCTACCCGCCCTCTCACGTCAGCTGTTTCCGACCTGATCCCATTCTCACACCAGCAAGTCGTACGACGATGGCTCACCCCGTCACTCAACATCTTCCTTCGGCTTTACCTTTCCCTGCATCTTCTCACCCCTCTCTCCTCGGTTTCGGTTTCGGACATCCGTCAGCTACTTCCGGGTTCGCTTCACATGCAGGATCTTACAGTGGCAACAGTCACTTTGCATCTGGATCTGGTTCCAGTCTCGCAAGACCGTTCTCACCGCCGAAGAAGAGCTTCAACTCCCCTAGACCAATCAGCTCTACATCCCGTCCAGCCACTTCATCATTGAAGCGGTCTCGACAATCTCGATCGCCCAGCTCCTCATCACCGCCATCTCCGACGTCTTCCATCGATCCTTCGCCTCGATTTACGGCCACCAACCTCCCCAAAGGAAGGGATAAGGATGATTTGTTGGTCGGCGACTTGATGCTTGGTAGCTCGACTAAGAAAAGGTTCGCTCTTTACAAGGAGATCAAGCGATTTCGGCGCGATGAGCCCGTCGTGGGCGGATCATCGGGAGGCGTTCCTGATATCGACCTTGGGATCCTGCTCGGTAGGTTTTGTATACATCCACGCAGCTTAGCTGATCATTGCGACTGCTAGCGACTCTACCGCCCACTGCTCACTTGCCAATCCTACTCAGCATCTTGTCAAATAACCCGTCTCTCAGCGAGTCAATACTTTCTCAGATCCCTCAACCCGATTTGGCCGTGTGTCTAGAGGAACTGAATAAGTGCATGGAGCGGGTGCACCGGGCGTTTGGCTTCTTAGGCCGGTTTGACCCAAGCGACCGCTGGTCGAGGGCAAAGCAGGAGATTGAGACGTTTTGTCGAACGGTGAGTGAGAATAGAGGCCATCCTCTTTGCCTTCTTTTCGTCTAATTTGACTGCTTATGATGCGAAACAGGCGTCGACATACCTGAACTTCTTCACCGCAACACCCATGCGCCCTCAACCACCGGACCGCCATACCATATACTCTCTCCTCAACCACTTGACCCTTCATTTCTACTCGATACTATACGCTGCGCCGAATTCGTCCGATACACTCGCCGCAAGTCAGCCGCTGCTCGACCTTGCCAACCGTCTCCTCGCGGCGTGGAACACATGGTTGACAGGCCTGTCGAGCGATGTCAATCATCATGGAGAGATGTACCCGCAACCGACAGTCTTTGCTTGGGCGAACGGTCTTGACGGAATCCTTCATCCCAATCAACCGAAGGACGTACCAACCTCGGTCTGGTCAGCAAGGTCCGCATCCCCATGGAATCTTGTCGGTCAACCTGCCGTACCACTCGTTGAGCAAGATCATCCCCTCGTGTCGTCATTTCAGGCAGCGATTCGACCCATTCGAGATCGCTTCGTTTCCGAGCTGGGCTGGTTGATAGGTCGCACAGTCTCCTTCTCACCGCTGTTGACCACGACGGAGAGCGTGCTACAACAACACTTGAAGCAGAGCGGTTGGGGCGTGTCTTGGAATCGCCCTAACGTGTGATACCGCGCATCAACGGAGTAGCGAACCTCGCTCATCACGATATGCCAATTCAGAACGCCTTATGTTCCAGATTGCATACCTTTCGTGAGCAGTACTTGCTTGTTTTATCCTACTCGCATGTTCCGTCATTTCTTGTACATGACATCATACGCGTCACTTGCACCTTCACGAATATTCATTGACATTCGTCTGACTTGCACAATCCTCCTCCTCAGACACAGACGTTGATTATGCCTGCCTGCCAAAACGACTTTATCCTAAGCGGTACTGGTCTTTCCGTGATAAAGAAGATATCGCGACCGACTCCGCTGAACTTCTGCATGTAAATTGCCGAAATTGACATCGCAGTGTGAGGATCATTGTGCTCGAATCAATGTGAAGCGGAATCTGCGGTGACAAAATAGACGAGCATTGGATGTCCATGTGCAAACGTGGAGAACCATACCCCTTAGTGAAACTCAATTACACCATAGAATGCGATTGCTACTTCTTCTCCGGCTTCTTCCTCGCAGCAGTATCGTTGACTAATGAAGCCTTCGGAGAAGACTGTCCTTTTACAGTCTTTCCTACAGTGATCCAGCCGCTCGACCCGGCAGCGATAAGAGGAGAAGCGGGGCTTGTCGTAAAACGACTGTTAGGAGCCTTCGAGTCACCAACTGTTTCTCTCAGCTGTCCTGCGCCGGGAACGATTCGGCCGCCGTCTAAACCGACCGGCGTGGTAGTCTCCCTCTTTTCTAGCTTGTTCCTCGCTTTCGACCTGTGTTCAGGAGCATGCGGAGGAGAAGCCGAGAGGCAGAAAGGGCTTTGAAGAGCCGCGGAACGCCCTCCGCCTTGACCCTTGTACGGAGATGTAGGAGAAGTACTGGTCGAGCTCCCGTCATCATTCTCTTCGAAACGGGGGATAACGTGGGCTCTGTGCTTTGTTGCTTTTGGGCTGGGTATGGGTTCGTTCGATCTGCCGAGAAGAGAGCTCGGGCTGGAATCTTGCTTGCGAGACGAATCGGCTGTAGCTGCTTCGAGTTCCACACGAAGACCTTTGTTGCGTTTTGCGCTCGTCGGAGTACGCACGACAGGCAAAGATCGACGTCCGCCGTCGGATCGTGGGCACTGCGGAGCATTCGATGCAGGCGTTTGCAGGCTCCACGCCGATGAGTACTCGTCGTGGTCGTACGGGATAGAGACGGAAAACCACCACTGCCTGGAGTGCAGGGCCTGAAGGAAGCTCGAGGAGTGTGGGCGATCCGGAGAGAGAATCGTCAAGTTCGACCAATGGTGGTGAAGTCTGGCACTTGCTCCCACACCGTCTGGGAGATGACAGCAGAATGAGTGGATTCCACGTCCACTGTCGTCGCCTTTTCAAGGAAGTGCCATTCGCCCTTGCCACCGCGACCAGTCCATACAAGAGATCGAAATCGGGGCAAGGGTCGTGCGAACTTTCGGATGTCCCGAATGTCTGGCAGACTGGGGTCATATTCGGCGATTCGCTCCGGCAGGAAAGCAGGCAAATCGAGCGAGACACCTCCAGGAGTCGTGCGCGCATTGGTAGCGGGCACCAATGTGCGGGAATCTGGTGAACTTGAGGTCATGTAGGGCGGAAAATGCAGCACCCATTCCCAGCTGACGATCAGTGTATGATCCATGTTTACAACCGCTCACAACCTTCAGCATCGGCGCTTTTTAACGCCACTTGCAGTCTCCGAAGATAGGTGTGGATCTTAACATCGCTTCCAGATCCGTCGTGTCCAACTCCCACCAGTCCAGGCACAATTCATTTAGTTCCGCTCCATCGCGGATGACGCTATTGAGAATCTTCGGGAACCGGCTGTGGGGAATGACCTGCCTGCACCGGTGGGACGATCATGCTCAGTAGCGAAGATGAGAGCATTGCCACCGGATGAACAACTCGTCGGACCTCGAATGAACGGAGCTGGTGAATGGGTACATGATGTATGGTGGCGAGATGTTGCAACACCCAACTAAATATCACCTTAACGCTGATCCACAGAGTGGCAAGAGCAGTGTGACGTTGCTCACGAATGATGGAGCACCGGTCCCGGCGATCTCGATCTCGTTTTTGCGCAGCGTGTTCGGCCACGACCCGATAGATGACCAGGTATTCTTATTCAACCTGCCTACAAATGGACGACTGAGCCAGAGTCATACTTGCGTCGAATGACTCACTTTCGACGTTTCTCAAACGAAAGCTCTCCAGAGCGACATATCCCTCAATGACTCCTTTCAAAGCTTCGCTTGACATTTTCGTCCCCGTAGTTCCCAAATCGAGATGTCGAAGATTACCGAAAGTACCCAGGCGACCAACGCTATGTATGGAGGAGGCATCCAGGAATTTAGTTGAGATAGGTACCGAGCATATCAGTGGTACTTGGACAACGGTGCAGACCAGTTCGAGATGTGCCGTAACACTCCTCTCCTAGCAGGGTCGTCAGAATCGGACAGCCGGAGTGAGATGAACATTTTGCCACTACGCGCGTGAGACTCAGTCCAGCTAACTCCAGATCCTCAAGGTGTTCCCAACCGATGCCCATTACGCATCCCCCATCCCTATCGCTCGGGCTTTCTCTCTATGTCTCTTTGAGGTATCGGTTTGGCGTCGATGATGGTGTTTTTCGGTGGGATCGCTAGGTTCCAACGTCGGGGATACCGCTCCAATAATCTAGCATGCCAGGAATTGCGGCTCAGGCGTGATGCGTGGGTGAGGCGCGGCTGACAGGGATCATGAGCGGAATGGGTAGGAGGAGAGTTGATTCGAAGTCGGCGCAAATGGGGAAGAGAGGAAATTGCCTATAGATACCTGAGCATTGCTCTCAAATTTTTAGCATATGAAACGGACTCTGGACGCGGTAAGTTGTGATCTTGACTCTTTCAGTATCGGTCTTCCAGAAAGGCACCAGCTCGGAGAGCTTACCGTCAGCGAGATCTCAGGTTGGAACGCACCTTGGCAAAGGCGATATCGTAATGCTTCAGTACACTGCAGACCTCCGTGTGCAGAACAACGAAACGGAAGTATGAGCGACGGTGGTCTTGTAGCCATCGAGACGCCCCGCCCTGCTGATCGAAAACGGCTGATGATGAGCAACTCCTCTACACCATAGTCCTAACTTGCGCCGAGACGAGGTACCGCCTGGCCACCTCGAAGCTCTCGGAAATCGCGGCACGAGAGCTCGCTTTGAGTAGCAACTCGACCAGCTCCTCATTAGCCTTCTCGACCGTTCCGTATTCCCTGGCCGTCACAGCGTGATCGGCTGCGTCGAACAGAAAATCCTCTTGCAGTGATGGTCGCCTAAGGAACAGAGACACGCGAAGATGCAAACCGGAATGAGACGATACGCCGCGGTCTGCACTAATCAGGACATTTCCTAAGTATCGGAACTAGGCTTACTCGTGGTCTATCATGGAAAGAGATTACGACCTTTGGACCAGCAGAAATCAGTGAGCCCGCTGATGCGACCGTCTGCAAGTGGCTTTCGATGTCGGATCGTGGCCTCCCGACAAGAGATGCGAGTTGATCAATGTCGAAACCGGAAGCGGGGAGACACGAGAAGGTCTGTTTTCAGCCTGATGCTTGAGTAACACTAACAGTTAAAGTTATCAGTATCTCTGGCCCAAACGCTCCAAGCAGCCTTTCGAGGTAAGAATCGATGCCAGTGTCTGAGAGATGAGACTGCAGAGCGAAAGGGTCGAAACGCCAGAGAAGTAGGTCGAAGTCGTAGAAAATCGTTTTTCTCACGAACCTGAACACTATACCTCCCGGAATACGCTCCGACGCAACATCATCTTTCACCGAAAATAGACGATATGGCGGCGTGAAGAAGGTCGTCGCTTGGTGGGAGGATGAAACGGGTCTATGGCTCATTACGGACGGAGATGTGGAGGAGACGTCGACTTTGGTGGAATGGTGGTCAAGGGAGATGGTGGATGAGGTCTCGGACAAGATTGTGGAGAATCTCGAAGCGGGGGACCGCGTCAACGTTTCGAGAAACTCCACTGCAAGCTCCCCTACTGAGAACGGTCCGAATGGCTTTGAGTCATCCGGGGGAAGCTCCTCACCCGGCAGAAATCGACGTACCGGTTTTGCAAGATACGGGAAAGCATGGGAGACCTTGCTGTTACTGGTCAATGCCCTTCAGGTGAGTGATGCCATAAGTCGTCATCTGCGCTCAACATTGCTCTAGGCATTACATGACAGACGACTATCAATCCAGTCGTGCCGTCCCAACAGCTTCGCCATCCGTGCAGGCGTCCAGCCGACATCACTCGCTTTTCCGAGATCGCAGCTCTTCCCGGTTTCAACTTAGCTGCTACTCTTCCGAATAGATCTGTCGGCTCCTCCACCCTTTTCTCGCGGGATCCCATCGACGCCTCGTCCAGCCAGCTGCGCGACAGCTTTATTCGCAGAAATCTTCGCTATCTCGCTCCAGAGATCGCTGGGTCCCGTCGACCTTCCTCTGTTGGCGATATCTTCAGTTTCGGGGTAATGGCCTATGAGCTCTTGACTGGATCCACCATAGATGGCGGACACGATAGCCCAGAGGCTGCGGACATCGCTTTGCTAATCGATATTCATCGGCATTTGACTATCGACATCATCCCGCCTTCGGATTATTTGCGAAGAGAAGCTGCCATTGGCGCTTTCAAACCTGCAATGCCCCCTTCGCAGTTGTCCGACATCATCATGAAGTGCCTCGAAAAGAATATCGACGAGCGATACTCCTCTTTCGATTCGCTCGCTTACGCCTCGCCAGGCTCGCTCAGATTTGCAGGTCGGGCGGTTGATCTTGACAAGTTTACCGTTAGCGAGGTCGATCACTGGTCCAGGTTTGCATTACCGCGAAAGCCAATCCACCGAGAAGCGGAAATCGAAGCTCTAGATCGAGCGTTTAACTCAACTCAGTCATATTCCACCCCGCGTTGGTTCGTCACAACCGATCACTCGAGTTTAATCTATAAGCGCTGAGCGGTAGCGGCAAAACTCGTTTAGTCAATCATTGGGCTCAACAGCTCGATTCCAGACGGGGTTCAAAGTGCTTGATTGGGTACGCCAAGCTAGACGAACATAGCCAAAAGCCTCTTTCCTCGTTTGTCCAGATATTTCACTCTCTTCTTGATCGCGTTCTCACCGACACCGAGGAGGACTTGAAAGCATGAAACAAGACGATAAGGGAAGCTGTGGGGAATCAATACCCGTTCTTTCTTTCCCTCTTACCGAATGAGTCTCGGAAGCTTGTCACCATGGGCATCGCTGCTAGACCTGCTGAGTCGATAGACGTGAGTGACGCGGCAGAGACCTCGCTGACCTTTCAGTGGGAAAACTTTCTCCCAGCTTTCAAGCTGTGTGTATAGTGTTGAGAATATCGCTGATAAACAGTTGGTCTAAACAAGTGTTACAGCTGTTTGCGACGCGTGCGCGGCCACTCGGTTTGATCGTAGACGATATTCAGTGACTGCCAAGCGAGGAGGTGAATATGTGCGTCTTCCCATTGTCGCGGTCCAAGAAGCCCTGGATGTCGTAGACAGCTGGCGGGGACTGTTTGACGGCGCCCACCCTATCGACCATGTTCTGGCAGTCTCTCAGTACCGCGTCGAGACGCTTACACCACGTTCTCCCCTCCGATTGCTATCCACAGGTTCCGACAGCATCCACGTCCCGCGACTCTCCGAGGAAGGAGTCCGTGCATTTGTAGACGCATGCCTTCATTCGGGTGTCCAAAACACCGCGGTCCTCACCACATTCCTTACCGCGGAAACTTCAGGGAATCCGCACTTTTTACGGACATTGCTCTCGACATTGGTCAGTATGCTGATTTTGACATTGCCGAGTGTCTAGTACGAGTATTTGGGCGCGTCGTCGGAAGCGTGAAATTGTAGCCGGGTCACCTCGCGGACAGAAGGAGAAGCGAACATCATGCGAAGCTGTATCAGCCTTCACCAGCAGCGGATGTTTGTCGACGCCTTCAAGTCCGCCGTACCCGATATCCGTTCTCCAAGAGCTCGATGTGTCGCGGTCAAGGGAGAAGTGAGGAGAGGGTAGTCCCCGGAGAGCTCCGGGCAGATCGAGAGAGATATTGGAGAGACCATGGGTGGCGAAGATAGCGTCTGTGGGGACCGCATCGTAGTGCATAGTAGTCGACCAAGCCTTGACCTCGACCTCGCCGACTACACAAAATCCGACCACTCGCGCCTCGGTTTACAATCGGTCGTAATGCGATCGTCCCTTGGGAGCCTAGCACAAGACTGACGTAACGTTAATGCAAACAGGGATCTTCACGTGACTTCTCTTTGCTGGGCACTTGTTTATCTCGTCAACCAATCCCATGTCTGAGCTAGCAACAGATGGCATCGGTCGCTACGACGGCAGTGTTGACCAGACAAGCAACACATGACGCACCAGTCTGACCCAATCACAACAGCTTGGCGACCATCAATTTCGTGATGAATTCGATAGGTCAGTACCGCTGGGAGTGAAGAGCTAGGCCGATTAGGTGTTCCTTGTACAGCTCGTCCAGGTGATGGATGGACACTCAAGGATTTCGATATCGGGAGACCTTTAGGCAAGGGTTCATCCAAAACTTGTCTGTCTGGTCGCGACGATGCTGATCCGTGATCATCAGGCCATTTCGGACGCGTCTATCTCGCTCGGATTCGCTCGCCTTCCAACCCATTCGTTCTCGTTCTCAAGTGTCTGACGAAGGATGAAATGGTATCGAAGGGGGTTCAGCAACAGGTCCGCCGGGAGATCGAGGTGGGCCATCTGCACGGGTATTTACCCCCGCGGCTCTGATGGCCCTAGATCATGCAACAGCTACGGTCCGCATCCTTGGTCCTCTCACTTCGCTCAACCTGAAGTCCGCGTAGACACCCCAACATTGTTCGACTGTATGGCTGGTTCCATGATAAGGATCGGATCTTTTTGATGCTGGAGTTTGCTGGTGAGCTTTGGCTAAAAGGACGAAACTTCGCACTGGCTGACCCCTTTTTCGTTGTAGGTCAAGGTGAGGTATACAAACACCTCAAGAAGGCTGGCAGGTTCACCGAGCGAAGAAGCAGTCAAGTCAGTCGCTATGTGCTTTTCCGACCAAGACCTAACATTGGATCGAGCAGTACATTCCCCAAGTGGCCAGCGGGCTTGCCTACCTTCACTCCAAGAACGTCATCCACCGCGACATCAAGCCGGAGAACCTCCTTCTCGGTGCGGCAGGACTTTCGTTGTCTCCCCGCTAATCCATGCAGGACAAGATGGCGAGGTGAAAATTGGGGATTTCGGGTGGAGCGTTCATGCGGTCGAGGACCGGTGAGTGGATAATCTTTACTCAGATGATTTGCTTACCATCTAGTCTGACAGCCAAAGCACCCTTGCTGGTACATTGTCGTACGTCTCCCCGGAGATGATCCTTGGTCAACCCTATGGACGTGCTATTGATATTTGGGTAAGGAGCATTATTCTCTCGCCTGGTCTGCTCACGAATTCGCAGGCTTTAGGTGTCCTCTGCTACGAGTTTCTCTGCGGGGAGGAGCCCTTCGGCTCGGAAGCGGCACTGGGCTCACGAGGTTCGTCCCGATGAAGCTTTTCTTCCTTCGCTCATGAATGCCAAAGTCGTCCAGTCGAGAATTTGTCGTTGTGATGTTCGCTTTCCCCTGTTTGTTTCAGAAGATGCAAGAGCTTTCATGATCAAGGTATGCAGCTCCCGGCAAGAAAGAGCGATGGTGATGCCGGACAGCTACTCCGCCTTGACGCAGTCGCACGTATACCCCTTTTGCAAGTCCCCCAGGAGCCGTGGATCATCAAACACAGGTCGAATCCATGAAACTTCGGCCGCCGAAACGTACCGCGCGAAATGATCGCATGGGTGACCTGACAACGCTATCAAAGTCGGTAGGCACAATAATAGGCGCTCTACACCCTACGCTCGAAGGAGCTGATTGCGTTCGTACGCTCTCCTCCTGTGAAAGGGGAGGCTGGAGTGGAGAACGAGACAAACGGCGCTAGCTGTGACTGCTCAGTTTGAGTGTTGCGGAATGTATGGATAAGACAATGCCGCAATTGTCTGACTGCAATACACCTTTGCTTGCCTCTGAATCTGTCACACAAATGTAAGGACTGCAAAGCAAACCGAAAGATAGATTACATGCTTGCCCAACTCCCCAAAATCTGGAGGACCGCCTAGAAGCTTCCCGGAATCAAAAGCCGGCGATAGCGCGAATTGGCGGTCAGAGGAATTGCCCAAATTGAGAGGGTGTATGAGCATAATCAACAGCTCCTGCAGGATCACCTGGATGTCTTCGAAGGAATTCGTTGTGGTCTCTCCACCACTAAGGCTGTCAGTGGTGGTCATACCATACAAAGTAATTACCACGGTCTCGAGAGCTAGTAATCGATGAGCTTCGTACCAGGGTAGCCCAAATCTGTTAAATGTCAGGGTCAAATCAAAGCTAAATCTGCTCACCTTATGTCAGGGAGAGTTCGACCTTTCATCGATACGAGACCGCGATGGACGTCGATACCGTTAAAGACTGAGATCCTTCTCGGCGGTCGCAGCTCGGCAAGCGAAATATGTCGTGTCGATGCTTAAAGGCCACCCATTCGAACTTGTATTTGCCGGGGCCGGTCTTCATTCCCTTCTCGATCGGACGGCGAATGCAGTAGCGGAGTTCATAAGCCATCTCAATGAGCTGTAATTATGTGGTGAGAGAGGCTGACGAATGGCGAAAGCGAATACTGCATGCAATACTGATGAGGCTATCTTTTGATGAACAGGGAGTGAAGGAATTCGTCAAGCACAGGGGTCCTTTCGATCACGCTGATCCATCAAAAGTAGTTTCTGGATTCCGCTCATTTTAGTGATGGCCGGGACGGCGTGACTCGGATTACTGATGGACTTTCATCGACGCAATCCGCCAACTTGGTATTCTCGATACCTGGGTCAATCAGAACTATGGAGCGGTGGTTGACTTTGAAGGAGGAAGGCTATCGGGATGGGTCGAATCATTTGATGCGGCCCGGAACAAGGCTTATGAGGAACCAGAAGAGGGGAAAAAAAGGCTGATATGGTGGGCCGACTGGAAGCCGGCGGCAAAGATTGTGTATGCCAGGGTTGAGCCAGTCATCGCGGGTAGACTGTCCCTGGGGAAGATCATCGATTTGCGCGCCAGAGGCATCGCAGACTGATTCGAGGCCGTCGAGACGCTTGCGGAGGTGCTTGGGGATATTCTGGTGACCTTACAGGTATCTGCATCAATCAAATCTGAGCTTCATCAGGCGAGAAAGTCCATGCCACCGCCGCTCCCACCTCCGGAGCAGAGGATTCCAGCTCGACAGTCTCTCACGTCTGCGGAACCTGTTTCCGGCTTCGATGGGCCTTCGGACACGTCTTCTGACTTTACCTCGGCGCGGAATTACCTCAGCAGGAGCCGCAGCGAAAGAAGCGTGATTATTCCACCGTCAGCCATCCCTCGCGCGAAGGACAAGCGGTCACTCCTCCCTCCACTCAACCCCTCTCTTCCCCTTCCCCATCCCACCTTGAAACAACAAAGGCAAACACCTATACAATCCCATATCCATCGCGATCCGCATGGCATGCCCACCAGGACACCAGCTCGTATCTCTTAGCTAACTGGCTGACTCTCGTTAGTCTAGTCCGCTCAATCCTCCTGTTAGGCGCGATCGACCGCAGCCCGAGTCTGACAGCTCGCGCAAACGGACGGAGAAAAACGATTCAAGGACCCGAAGACGACCGGACGTGGATCTCCCTTCGCAGCTTTCTCGGTCACGACCGACCCCGCCTGGAATAAACTGGTCGATGCCCAAATCTTCAAGATGGACGAGTTGCCAGTATGTGGTGACCGTGTATGTCAGCAATAACTGAGTGAATGCAGATTTTGAGCTCGGCAAAGGTTGCGTACGGTGCGGTGGCAATGGATGCAAGTCAATGCAGTGCCGAAACGCTACATATGAGTGCGATGCATCTAAACCTGTAGCCGCAGGCGAAAGGTGGTGTTTAGTAGTGTGGAACCTTTTGGAACCCGCACTGCCATCCACACTCAAGAAGACGCCGGTTTCCGAGGCATGTTGTGTTTCAACATAATCAGCTCGGCAACTGCACTCCGCCGTGTACACTCCATCGTACCTGCAGTCTATGCACCGTGGTTTCACACCCCTCTTACATCTGTCCAACATATCCGCCGAATAACGTGCTCAAGATTGTCGACAAGACAAAATGAGGGACGCTGGATTGCCGTGCACATAACGTTACCAGCCTCCTGTCGATCAAGAATTCCGAGCACCTGATTTAGAGCCAGAATCACCACTCCGTTGTCTCCGGAACGCCTAGCTTCTCCTCCATTACCGGCTGGCCCGAAATGGTGGAGGGTGTCAGCGGATTGAAGTCCTCCCGCGGAGCGGACCCATGGCAAAGCGGACCTGACCACTTGGCTTGAAGTGGACCAAACACGGCATTTCCCGCACCTTCGGGGCATCCCTCTTCCTAGTGGTCTGATCCTTCGGCATCAGCTTTCCCGACTTTCCCGAAGATCACCACGCCAGTCTTCGAGCCATTCTCACCCGAGCTCGATGCACTCCATCTTTGGCGGCGTACCAGGCTGCAGAAGAAGAAGATGAGGCTCGGCTGGAGAGCCTGAATGAGGCAGTCGAACGAGCTGTCGACGACAGCTTTCGCTTGGGCAAGTACACATGGGAACGAATCTTGCCGCTTTCAAGGTTCCCCCCCTCGCTACGGTACCAAACGGGGGACGGAGCGTCCTCGTTCGGAGGCATTCAGCTTATGCTCAACTACCCTTCACCTCATAACGACTCCAACGTTCTCACGAATAACGCCTACGCCACTCAAATTCTAGCGAGTGCTGGCGCTGTGAGACCTAAACAGGGTGATTCGATGAGTATGGTCATCTGGAACCTTCATGGGATCAAAGGACCGGTCATTGAAGGGCAGAAAGGTCCCCGCGTTCTGCCGCTGGACCTGAGCCGTCGAAAATATTCCCGCTCGAAGGTCAGCAGCTTCACGAGGAGAATCGGGTCAAGTATCATGTCGAACGACTTAGCCGTGGCATGTCAACCTTTTAAGTTCATTTCGGTCGGGAGCACGACAGCTTCTTCAAGTCTCTGCAGTCAGAGCTGGATGAGGAAGATTACGATTGGACCGAGTTTGAGTGCAACAGTCCCCAGCCTGAACCCTGGGAAAACCGCATCTACGACAACCGAGGCAAGCTCTTGGTGCTCATCGACGATTGCAACCTCCGCGGGCGAGACTACCTGGGTGATTCCGAGATCTTCGACACGGTCGGTCACGGAATATCAGAACGAATGGCGGAACAAGACTAAACTCGATCTTCGACCTAAAGTAACCCTTACCTTCATTCTGGTCACTCCAACATCGCCCACAGCATCGCAAGCGGAAGGTACTCTTTTCTTACGCCTTCCACATCCTGAAATTGCGGACAGAGTCATCAGTAAGGAGATCCAGGTGGAGCGACTCGACAAGGGCAAGATGTTTGTGGAAGACGTTCTCGAAGGCACCTTCGATAAAAAACCAGCCACTGCCAACCTTCCCATTCTCCCAACACTTTTACCGAGTGAAGAGGGAGCCGCCGCGGGGACCGGTCGACACGAGAAAGAGCTGCTTGGGTACGGGCGATCGTCCGACGCGAACGTCCATCTTATAAATGAGCTCCTAGGGACCACTGCGAAGATCCGGGTTGCTCCTCGTCAAAAAGGACGGCTATTCTCCTTGGAATCTCTTCCATCCGAACTTGTCGAGCTCGCCAAGCGAGCGACCGTCGAGCCAGTGGATCCACCTGTGGACCCGACGAATCCGCCTACCGGCTACTACCTTGGAGAGCAAAACAATTTCCCTCAGCACGCTTTTAGAGTCGTTCAGTCCGATAGGGGTAGATGCGGTGCTCGCAAAGCTGGCCTGCAACCTACGGTAGCCCAGGCGACATCGACTCGAACAGCGCAGGCGGCATCTATCGCTGCTGGAGGAGGCGAGGACAAACGGATCATTGTCCCACCTCGTACTGAGGGTGAACGATACCAGTTGATTTGCTTATATCCTCACTTGGTGGACAGGTCAACCCGTCGTCCGGAAGTGCACCGTCGGTAGTTCTGATGCCGTCCATCCAGCCAACGGGCAGAAGCCCAATCCCAAGGACACCTGTTGGGTCGGAATCCCGGCAGACCTGAATCTCCTTACTCGTACACTCATCATCAGGAACCAAGGCGAAAAGTCGAAACCTGATGAGATCAAAGAATGGATGAATGCGATCGGTAAGTTTGGTCTAGGACAGACCGCTCGTGACTTTACTGTGGACGAGTTCAAGACGTTCGGGGAAGCTAGGCGAGCCGGTAACCAGACTCGGACATGATGTATCGACTAAGTTAGAGAATGCATCATAATCTTCTAATACATTACTGCCTTAGGCCTTCTCTACGTCCCTTTCCACCCTCCCTCCCCATCGCAAAGGCGGTCTACCCTCAAATTTTGCCAGCTCCGGCGCCACAAATATCGTCCCGTCCATCGCCTTCCACACGGTCATGAGCAGGATGTATAACCAGTTCAGCGCCACCTGAAGCGAGATGATCGTCCCGATGATTTTGAAGGCGGTAGAGTTAAGTTCAGAGGCGAGGATGGTAGTTGCCGTCGCGAACACACCGATGGGGAAGGTGTAGGCCGTCCATCCGATCGAGAAGGATTTCGGGTTGAAGAAGATCTTATTTCGTATCCCATGGTCGAGAGTGATGACCGTGGCGAGGGTGTACCAGCAGAGCCCAAGACCCCAAAGAACTAAGCCAGTGACCAGACCACCGACGTATACCGCGTCTGCCATACGTAGGATCGATGTATTATCTGTTACGCCAGCAGGGAGGATCGCAAATCCGATGCCATGAGTGTATGCGAGGTCGCGAACGGTCCTGCCGAGGAGAACGATGCCGAAGCTACCTTGTCCGCAAGGGCCAAGGGGGAGGAAGAGACTAGGAAGAGCACCTGGAGCGGGAACACCGCCAACCGCCGTTCGATAAATCCAAAGCGTAATGATGAAGCATGCGAGGGGAACACCTGTTCCCCAGACTACGTAACTGACGATCACGGTGGATCGCGCGAGTACCGGGTCGAAAGGCATGAGAGCGGAAGCGACGATACCACCGGATGCGGCGGCTACGACAGAGCTGACGATGGGGAGGAGCCATGCGGCGGAGACTGTCTCAGCGGTATGCGTTTGGCGGGTGAAGCTGGGAACGTCAACAGCATCCCAGGCTAAAAAGTACACTCACATCATGAAGATCATGCCAAGGTTAACCAAGATAGAGAGGAGCACGTCAATCCACCATAGACCGAGCGCGACTTGAGCCCATCGATAACCCCATGCGGGAACGCAGACGAAAGCGACCATGTTCTACAGTGATCGGCTTAGTACCAGCAAGGCCTGACGACTCACGACGATAGTAGCGAAACCCATCGGCAGGCATCCCCAGAACAGCCCAGCCAGGGGATGGGTGTTTACACTCGACATCAACCCCTTCCATCGAGTATACCGTACCACATTTCCGAGAACGAGGACGACGAAGATGACGATGTTGAGGATGAAGATGACGACGCCTAGTCGTTGTAGCCATCCCGCGTTGTAGGGAAGGTTGTGGAGTAGGATGGAGGTGATACCTGTCCCCATATTGAGGGAGAAAAAGGCAGGGGGAAGGTTCAGACAGGCGTGTGCTAGTCGACCGGGGTTAAGTGAAGTGGTAGCCGGATGGAAATGAGACGATTTGGAGGGCGCCAGAGTCGCGCTGGATTCATAGCATGGTGATGAGGAGGGAGTGAGCTGTTCGACACCCATTGCTGGAGCTTGCTCGGGGTCGAGAGTACTATCGCTGTTCATCGTATACAGCTATACGTGAGGAGGGATCGGTTGTCTCGACCTAGATCCCGATCCGCGTATATCTACGTCGTATCCCTTCACATGGGTGCTTCTCTCGGGGGCTATGAACATTCGGATGTTCAGTGAGGTCGAAGGGTGAGGTCGACGCATCGTTATTAGGAGTAGTTGGATAGTAGCCGATACGTTGGCACTCGACGATATCGCATTCCAAATCCCAGAAAACGGGATTCCGAATCGCCACCAAGAAAGGCAGACTCTGGGCAGATATCATAGCCGAAGAAACCGAGACACAGAGACCATTAGCGGAGATGGTCACGTGAAGTCCGGGAGCCCATACCGGAGCGAGAACGGAACGGGTAGAGTCACGAGGGCATGCGGCGTCGACCACAACCAGCCTATCCTTGTAATGCGAAATGGAAACGCTCAGTGCCGCTGGCTGGCTGGAGGTATCAGCAGTGGTACTGATTCCAGCCCGCCGGATGACCATATCCCGCTTTCCGCATGTCCATCCAACCTTTGACCACACACTCCCTTCCACAAGTATCTCCCACTTCTTTCCACAATAACCACTTCGATCCATCTCCGCATCAGCAACCTATCGCTTCTACCTCAAAGACCACCGAGGCTGATACCCTACCCAAACCACGAACCTCTAGGGCCTGCTCCTCATGTAATCGCCAGAAACTTCGGTGCGATGGAGCTCATCCTTGCGTTCGCTGTGTCTCTCTCAAGATAATCGACTCATGCGAATATCTCCCCTCCCTCCGAGGAAAGACGAGGAAGCGGAAATCAAAAGTTGATGGAGAGGATGATGAGCAACCGCATCGGGCTCGGTCACTGGACCGAGCAGGTCGAGAGGATCAGGTGGATTCTCGACTCTCCATGTGGAAGAGGGACAATTCTTTTCAGGAGTATGGACCGACCAATACAGCATTATGGGGTCAAGGTCATCCTCCGTTGAATCAACATCTACCCAGTTTCTCCGCAAGTCCAGCTCAACCGAGTCCGACAACGGGTCATCTCACCGAGAAGCTCACGACGTTGCCATTACCTGGAGACGCGCACAACCCACTGGCCGTACTTGCAGAAGCTTCCGCCACGGCGCACTCGGATCACGATGTGACATCCCCACATGTCATGATGCCATCGAAGGAGGTGAAGGCGGAGGAGGCGGGAGGGTATTATATGCCGCTGGAGAGGGTATTGAAGGATGAGGCGCCGCACATCATGAGCTATATCAAGGTTCACGAGTGAGTCCTGACCGTTGTGGTTCTGAATACACTGACAAGATCAGAGCCGAACAGCTCTTCGAGATGTACTTCAAATACCTCCACCCGCACCTGCCCTTCCTCGACCGAGAACATTCGTCCCCTTCAGCTGTGGCACGGCGGAATAACTTCCTCTTCAACGCGAGTGAGTTTCCCGGATCCTATGCCTTAGGGAGGCTGAATAGAGAAGTATGCTGTGTTGCGGCTCGGGCGTTCAACATTGTTCTCTGGGAGCGGCTTAAGGAGTTCGCTCGGTTTGAGATGGAACGATTGCCGAAGGACAAGAACATTGAGGTGAGTCCGTTTATTTGATTCTCGCTGATTGCCAGGTCGTACAAGGGCATCTGATCTATGCGATGTGGAAGTGAATCTGACTTTCCAGTCAAGGCTACAAATGACTTACTGGTTGAGCAGTCTCATTCGCCCCTCCTCATTCGAGCGTGACATGTCCTGGTTGCGAGTCGGCGTTGCAGTCCGGACTGCCATCGACATCAACCTTCACCGCGTCGCGCTCGTGAAGCAAGCTCGCGACGGTCTTCCAACTTGGCTCTTGCGTTCGATTATCCGGACCTGGCTACTGAGCTATATCATCGATCGTACCGTTTCGGCTCAGTTGGGAAAGCCGGGCAGCATGCGAGGGGAAAACAGCATAAGGCTCTATATGGATTTGCTCAAAGAAGGGGAGGAGCAGCCGACAGCGGACGATCTGTGGGTCGCGGCTTTAGCGGTAGGTCAATCGACCCTCAAAGACAAGGAGCTGAATGAATCAGGAGTGGACCCAGATACTCTCCCGGGCAATGGATGTTTTTCGTTCAGAAGCGGCAGATTACACAACCGTTGCGATCGGGAGCATTGGCAATCAGAACCCTTTCCCCGACCTCGTCCATGTCTTCGACAAGCAGTTCCGTCAATGGAAGGAAAGATCAGAGGCTTCGACCCGCGAAGGTCGCTCCGAAGACCGAGCCATAGGTTTCGTGACCGGCAATGTACGGCTGTACGATCAGTATGCTCGATTGGTTGTCCATTCATTCGGCCTTCAGAGGGCGATGGAAGTCTCGCCGATCGAGCTCCCAGCGGCCTTCGCCGAGGTGAGTGAAGTTGCCCGTCCCTTCTGCTGACTGATCAGTATCAAAGCGCCGCGATCCGATTGATCAACTGTTTCGAAGTCGACTTTGAACTACCCGGTCTGACTCGGGGATGTCCCGACTTCGTCTTCACCGTCCTCACCTACGCGGCCGTCTCACTCCTGAAAGCTACCCAATCCCAATTTTCTCATCTGAAACCCAATCGATCCATCATCTTCAACCTCGCCCGTAAAGCGGCCGATATGCTGGCCCGCGCTGCCATGGTCCCTGACCATCTTCCCGCGTCCCAATCTGTCTTTTTGTCCCGCTTGATCGAGGCCAAAGCGCACGAACCGACGTACGATCCCACGGCTTTCATTCCAGAGCCGATCGACTTCGAGGCGTTTGGAAACAGTATCACTGAAGATCAGACGAAGACGCTTTGGCCGCCTATGCCTGGTACGGGATTGGAGGGGAGTCTTTTACCACCGTCGTCCGAGTCGATGCATGGGAACAAGCCGACAGATCTCAGTAGTTGGGTAGCGATGAATCAAACGTACCCGGTTCCAGGGGCAGCTTTGGGTCTGGGTGCTGGGAGTTTCCTGCAGGATCAGGACTTGCTGTTTGATCGGGATTCGTTTTGGTACGTTCTGGAGAACGATCTTGAAACTGCATTGAGCTGATTGAGCCTCACTTGCAGGAAGTCAATACTCGAGGGTACCCAGGTACCAGCGAATGGGATGGTTTAGTACGCATGCATTGCTACCCTTGGCCCACCTTTCCTCGCGATCCTACAGCTCATGCAAAGATACTGATCCTCGGATCGATTCCATGAGGTTGATTGAACCGGAAAGACCTGTCTAGTGCCGAGATCTCCTGCATCGACCGCATCAGCGTCTTGTGCGTCAACTTTTCTCAAGCCGACGAACCCTCATCTCATCATCCGTCAAGAAGAAATCCGTACTCGCAAGGTTCTCAGCGAGTCTACCTGGGTTACTCGATTTCGGGATGACTGCGATACCTCGTTGTGTCGCCCATCGGAGCAAAACCTGGGCTGGAGTCTTGTTGTGTGCTTGGGCGGCGGTCGTTACGTGTGGTTCGGAGAAGAGTGATCCGACTTGTTTGACTTTTGGGTCGTTGAGCTCGATCCAGCTGGTTCAAGTCAGCCTAGCTCAAGCCGGTGCAGGATAGGAAGGCGCGAGGACAAGCAGATGTGTGGTACCAGAAGGAAGCGAAGTAGAGATACGAAAGGGGAGAAGGGGTACTGAACTCAAGACAGGACATACGATTGTGGACCATAAGAGCAGTATGCAGTGATGTAGATGTCGAAAGCTTTGCACAGGTCGATGAGGTCTTGCTGAACGTGGAAGCTTTCGGGGCACCGATCAGCTTATCACCATGAAAATCGACAATGCTTAGCTAAGCTGATTGAAGGGATCACTCACGGATGCATCTCCACCTGAAGGACCGCCGGCTTGATCTTGGCGTAAGTCAAGACGTCCATGACCAGTCCCCCAGCGAAGTTTGAGATCCCGATGTTCTTGCACAACCTCTTCTCCACGAGCTTCTGCATCGCTCCCCAAGTCTTGTACAAGGGTGATGGTTCAATAGCGATCGTTCCTGCACCATCTACGGACCATCCAGGTGGATATCGTTCTTTCGGGTCGACTTAGATTAACTCCATTAGCGAGGTAGTAGTTAGGTTGAGGAATAGACCGGACTCACCATATTTCAGAGCGATGGGGAAATGGATGAGGTAAAGATCAAAGTAATCCAATCCCCAATCCTTCAAACTCCTCTCACAAGCGGGTAAGACATGTTCCTCCGCATGGAAAGAGTTCCACAATTTACTCGTGATGAACAACTCTTCCCTCTTTACTAGACCTTCCTTGATGGCTCGAGCTATCCCCTGACCGCACTCGACTTCGTTACCGTAATCTGAAGCTCCATCAAAGAGTCGGTAACCCGCTCTGATGGCTGCGTAGACTGAATCGGCGCAGACTGGATTGGGGACTTTCCATAGACCCATACCTACGAGAGGCATCTTTGCCGAGGTGGAGGAGAGGGTGACGGTAGGTGTGGATGTGTACATGGTTGTAATGTTTCGACAGGGATACTGAGCTAGTCTTGCTAGGCGAAGAGTGAGAGGAATTAGTCTGAGTGTGGAAGTTTGGAGTCTGAGCATGGCTTCACCGAAATAACTCATTCATTAGGACACCACGGGAGATTCCCGGGACGATATTGGCAGCAGTCTTTTGCTTCGGTCCGGTCAATTCCGATTGATTTGATTACGAGAAACAGCGATGAAACCGAGTAGGGCGAAAGTGTCTAGTCACGGGCTACGGAAGATTTTTGGACTCGTACTGGTACTTTGCCCCACAAGGAGGAAATGCGTTGCTATTTTGCGGTCGAATTAGGACATGAGGAATTACGGGATGGGGTGGTTCAGAGGAGCAACGGGTGTGAATGGATATGATGTATAGATGAGGGCCCTTGAACAGCTGAGAAGCTATAGACCGCACGTCGTATTCTATTTAGTCGTTAAGATGTCGTCTTCTCGAGATGATGCATTGTAGTATTTTCGTTACGGTTTTGAAGGATTAGGTGCTTTGGAAATCGGTATGGTATTCCCCTTTCACGCTCCCCCTTTCTGGCTTTTTCTTCAGATCGTAGTTGTGGTGACCGAAATCTACCCTCGCATCAGGACCGGTCGAGACTGCTCAATTCCAGATCGTGTACTCACAATCCAATTCCATCTCCTCGAAATCTGTGGGCAGGTTTTTCCCTCCGACAGCTTTCATCCACTCGACTGTCGCGCCGATTGCGAATGCTACCGCATCGGTTTCGATGGCGAAGGCATAGACCTTCTTCAGAGGTGCATAGGTTTCCGATAGCTCTGCGGCCAATTTTGGGATCGCTTGGAGGAGGTTGAGAGGTTTAGACGGGTGGAAGGACTTTAGTAGGGGTGCGAGGAAGTCGGCGATGGCGTCTGAGCAAGGTCAGCTTTGGTTAATTGAATGGGCGGAGGGGGAGCATGGGCTGGGACCTACCAGACTGGATGATGCAGCCTGCTCGCCAGATGAAGATGCAATGTGAAAGCGAGACACCCCATTTCTGCAATGGTCATCCAGACGACAAGTAGATAGCTTTTGAAAAACGCACCTGGACCTTCGATGCTTTGGTAATGATCTGCCTTTGTCAGCCTTGGACCTACACTCATGACCAAGTCACCTGCATGCCCTGCACAAAGGCGCCTAGTATGGCTCCATAGACCGCCTGCTCCATCGCATCAAGTAGCTCCTTCTTCTCCTGCTCACTAAGGTTCGGTTTGCTCGGTTGAGGGATCTTGATATTCTTCGCTACCTCCAGCCGTTCGAGCTTGTTCGCGGAGATTATTCGGAGCTGGTGGGATGCAGCGATAGCTGGTGCAGCGACGTGTCGTTCGCCGATTTCCTATGACGCGTCAAGCGAAACATAAAGGGAGACTACGCGACCCCACCTTGGTTGACCATGTACCCGTTCCTTCGGACTTGTCAACGTCTTGCGTAACCTTGTCCTCGATCCCCTCGATTACCCCCTCGTCGTTTTCAATCCCGTCTCCTTCCTTGAATCTCAACCCCTTGTAGCCAATCCCGAGAAGGAAGTTGCCCCGAAGGGGACCGGCCTTGTGCCATCCTTCGAAGAGATTGGCGATCTCGTCGTTGGAGAGGCCTAGCTGGTGGTGGAGAAGGGAGCGGATCTCGCAGAGGATTGAGAGATGCGCGTGTTCTGGTAGGATTAGCTCTTCTCATCGCGTGCATCTCAAAAGTAAAGCCCACTCACCGATACCGTTGTGAAGCATTTTGACGTCTGAGCTTGTTCAGCTTCGTTCCAAAGCAGGAGAAATACCCACAATGTCCTGCTCCTCCCGGTCCCATTCGCTTGACGCAAGGCGTTCCATCCGGTGTCTGGGCAGCCCACGCTTGCAAGAACGGCTCGATGATCTTGTACACCTCTTCTGAGCACCCAACACTCATTGAAGGTCCATGTCTTGCCGCTTGATCTACCTCGTGAGCTCCATCACACGTTCGTGCACTTACATCCACCCGAAACGCCCATACCGACCCATTCCACCCCCTTCTCTGCAGCCTTCCTCTGCCTTCTCTCCGTATCCTCCCACCACTCATTCCCACCATCAATTACGATATCACCTTCCTCCAACCTCGGTAACAACCCGTCTTCGATCCCATCGACAGCTTTCCCGTGTGGAAGACTCAGCACGAAGATCCGGGGTATCTTCTTATCTCCACCTGAACCTTTGGGGAAAGAGCCGACGAGCTTGTCGAGCGAGGTGAATCCATGGACGAGTTTCTCGTCAACCATTTTGTCTTCTTTCGCTTCTCGGAGTACGTTCTGGACCGCCTCTTTGTCGTAATCGTAGCATCCTACTTTATGTCCTTTCTCGGAGAAGAGCAAAGTCATGCCCTAGATTCCATCACCGTCAGCTTGAACGGTAACCACGACAGAGAGCCAGAGCTGAACACACCGCTCCCATGGATCCGGAACCGACGATCCCGATCTCAAGGTCATTGACCTGGTCATCGTCTAGATTCGCCATGACGGTATTTTACCTTAGGCCGATGAGCCGCGTATGAACAATGTCCTCGAATCGCTAGTCTCGATAGAAAAAGTACGGCGACATAAACGGGCTGTTGGAAAGATGCCTTCGACTGAGGTCAGACAGTGAGTGACATCACGCCAAAAATGCTCCCGCGAATCCGAAAGGACGCTTCACCGACGGGATCAAAGAAATCCTTTGCCTAGTCATCGTCCATTGCGCGGACGATTTGACCGACATCGACCCCTCCCCTGGCTTATGCCACAGAGTAGTAGGCGTCCCTCGCTATAAGGGTGCTTATGCATGCGCTACTCGCCGAATACTGTTCAGATCCGCTCGGAACGTGGCGTGAAGGACCGTACTCGAGGGTACGGACTTACCTCGGGGCAAGCAACGTGGGCGAGAGTGGAGGGGACCACTCCCTGATTTGATTTTCAATGATGAGGCGGAAGCCACGATTAAATCCTTGTCCTTACCTTACTGTGTTTCGCTTGATAAATTCGCGGCGATGAACGGCAGTATAGTCACTCCGACTGTCTCCAAGCCGTCTGACAGAGCTTGGTGGAAGTCCGCTTCGGTATACCAGAGTGAGCTATATCTACAACGCACCTAGTCCCGCTGATCAAACTCCCTTTAGTTTACCCAGTAAGTTGTGCGACGTTTGTGGCAACCGACTGACCAACATGTACAGGCATCCTTCTGCGATCACGCTGCCACCGGCCATGGTACCCTCCAAGGCATCCTCTCGAAAGTGTCATACCTCCATTCCCTTGGCGTCGACATCGTATGGCTATCCCCACTTTACGAGTCACCTCAAGCGGATATGGGGTATGATATCTCCAACTATCGGAATGTTGACCCGAGATATGGCACCCTGGAGGAATGGGAAGAGATTTTGGAGGCTCTACATGCGAGGGGGATGAAACTTGTCATGGACTTGGTCGTGAACCACAGCTCGGAAGAGGTTTGCGGCTTCTCTGTCCTTTTTGCATCGCTGATCGTTAAATCAAAGCACCCATGGTTCAAAGAGAGTCGGTCAAGTAAAGGTAACCAGAAGCGGGATTGGTATATCTGGCGAGATGCGAAATACGATGAGAAGGGAGAACGAACGCCACCTAACAATTGGCGATCTGTCTTCGGCCAGTAGGTGGAGACGGGCACTCATGCATTTTAGCTGATGAATCAGAGGCTCAGCGTGGACATGGGATCCCAAGACCGAGCAGTACTACCTCCGACTTTTCCTCAGCGAGCAGCCCGACCTGAATTGGGAGAACGAGGCGATGCGGAAAGAGGTGTACGACATGATGCATTGGTGGTTCAAGAAGGGAATCGACGGTTTCCGCATGGATGTGGTGAACGAAGCTTCCATCGACGTACCTCAATGCTGATGATGTGAAGATCAACTTCATCGCCAAAGCACCAGGATTACCCGATGCACCTGTGATTGATCCTGGTCGGCCGTTCCAACCTTTCGGAGGTATGTCGATCAATCGACCAGAAGTACATGGGTTCTTGAAAGAGATGAACAGGGAGGTATTGAGTCAATATGATTGCTTTGCGTGGGTGTTTCCAACGTCTTCTCTGCGTAGCTTAAAGTTCGAAGCGTTGGCGAGTGCCCAGGAGACGAAGCGGTATCGCAGTATGCACCGTATTCCGTACCGAGTAATCGGGAGCTTCAGATGGTCTTCCACTTTCATCAGTACGTTTTCCCGCGTCTCCCTTGCCGAATCAAGCTCACCCAAGTGTAGCCAGAGCTTCGACCGCGCTGGCGGGGGACTGCAGCGGGAATTTGAACCGAATTGGAAGCTATCCGCGGTGAAGAAGGTCTTCAATACGTGGCAAGTAGAGATGGAGCAAGGAGGAGGCTGGAACTCAAACTAGTAAGCACATCGATTGACGCTACCCAGGCTGACGGGTTCTTCCAGCATCGAGAATCACGATCAACCCCGAATTGTCAGTCGAATGGCTTCAGACCACCCAGAAGACCGCGCCAAATCCGCTAAACTCCTCTGCATGTTCCATTGTGCTCTTGGCGGTACACTGTTCATTTACCAAGGCCAGGAGATGGGATCCTGCAACGTGCCGAGCGACTGGGGAGAGGAGGAGTACAAGGATATTGAAACCATTCAGAATTTGCAAGGGGAGAGGGAGCATAGACGACGGACCACCGGGGAGAAGGATCCGGATGTCTCGGATGTGGTCAGGGATATGAGACAGACAGCGAGGGATAACGCCAGGACTCCGATACAAGTGAGATTCTTCAAGCACAAAGCAAGAGTAACTGACGCATCGTAGTGGGATTCGTCGAAAAATGCAGGCTTTACGAAGGGAACACCTTGGATGCGTGTTCATGACAACTACAAGGAATGGAACATCGCTGCGCAGGTCGATAACCCGGCGTCCGTGTGGTCTTTCTGGCGTGGTATGCTCAAGCTCCGCAAGAAGCATGAGGCCCTTATCTATGGTAGGTGTATATTTGTCGTACCCGAATAGCCTAACGAGTTGCAGGCACGTTCTTGCCCCTCGATGAGTCGAACGAGGAAACGTATGCGTGGGTACGGGACGATCCGACAATCAAGGAGAAACTACTTGTCGTCTTGAACTTCGCTCGCTCAGACGGTCGAGGCGCCGCATCGACGTTCAACCCTATGGGGGTGGATACCAAAGGGGCGAAGCTATTGGTCACGAATGGTCCGGCGAAACTGGGATCAGGCATCGTCGGTGATATCAAGCTGGAGGCATGGGAGGGTCGGATCTATCTCCTTTAAACGATGACCTTGGGATTAGAGGGATTATTGTCGGAGTAAAGCAAATCCATGTCATCATGCGGACGGCTAGCATGTCTCGCTCAAGGGAAGTCGGACGGCGAAGCAAGCTTGTTGGCTGGAAGCGCCGTTTGAATCCTGACCACCACGCAATGGCTTGCTGATCTAATCATTTTATTCCTTTGTCTCCACCCGATCAAACGCTGACCCTGTTCCACGCACGAAGCATGACGGATTTACCAGGACTTCGACGTCGATCACCAAACCCAAACTCTCCTATCCCATATTCCCCTGCTCTCCTCTCGCCTTACATCCCGTCTAATCACCTCGGACTAGGCTATATCGACCCATTTGCGAGATATCACCGACAATCACCTAAACCCAATCTAGATGTGGATCCACCCACGCCCAATCCTCATCCGACCATCCGGCTCGTCCCCTCATCAGGCGGACCGAGCTCTCCGATACAAGCGAATCGATATACCGCCCCTTCCCCAGTGCGGAGCAAATCTGACGATGCTCACCTCCGAGCATCAACTATCTCCTCGTCAGTCGCATCGTTGCGTCGACGTGGGACCGATCCCAAATCGTATCCTAGTCTCATTCGAGGCCGGTTCAACGACTTACACTTTTCCCCCCGAGATTAAAAGACCGGCCTCATCCTCCTTTACCTCTTCAGTTTCCGTAGGAACCCATCGACAGCAACTGAGTCAAGTACCGCCTCTTCCTCGCCGATGACTACGCCTGGAAGACGAGCGAGCTCAGTCGTCTCTTCCCTCAAATCGCTGCGGAACCCTTTCGCTCGGCAAAGTAGACTTCCGTCCCCCTCACTCTCCTTGAAGTCCTCACGCTCCGAAATGTCTCATCGATCAGGGTCCTCTGCCTCGGAATTACCCGTTCCGTTTTATTCGACATCTTTCTGGGGAACATACGGCTCGGCATCGAAACCTATGCTCGACGAGAAAGGCGTGATGGAGAAGGTGAAATCATCAGGCGTTGGCGAAAAGTCACGAACAAGTTTCCGGCAATGGTCCGGGGGAAGGAAAAGGAGGAGAAGAAGGAGTGGTGGACCAGGTACAAATGGGTATTACTGCTCGGTGATCATGGTGGGTCTGGTGGGTCTCCTCTGCAAACGGAACGAGGGGGGGAGAGCTGATCGCGATGGTTTCGATAGATGTTTGGGTATGGGTTAGCAGGCCTGACCTGGTTGTTGTTGATGATGCTGCGAAGTGAGTCCTAACCAGATGTAACGGTGGCTCAAGTGCTGATGTGTTGGCGTGCTAGTCGAGAACCAAAGCGACGTCATCTGTAAGCGTTGTTATCCAGTGAACAAGCTTTGCTCATACATGCTGCACCGCCAGTCCTGACACTCGCCTCGCTTCTGTGTATCTTGTCCTCGCTTATCGGCCTCACCGGACGCAAGAGGACGAATGGGAGCAGTGGAATTACTGCTGCGATGACGGCAGGCGGACCTAGGGGACGGGCTCCGAGGGAGGCGAGGGAGAGAGGGATGCTATAAGTTGGTACTGATGTACCGGGTATACATGCAAAACGAGACGACTTATTCTCGATATCAAATCAGCTGACGTACTTTCCCAAGTAGAGACACCTTTTCACAAATACGTAGACTCGGTTATAGTATTCGATGACTGTATGTGGCAAGTATGGGTGTGTCATCGAATCAAGACCGTCGCAATAGAAGCTCCCCTAAGACCTGCAATCCTTCTTGGATCGCCCTCCACCTTTCAAACCTGACTCGGATACTGATCGAAGGGAAAAAGAAAGGTAAGGTGGATGGGTGGAGAAGCGGCCCGAAAAGGGGGGTAATAGGAGGTGAGCAGATAAGCATCGTCATTGACAAGAGCTGATATCTTCAAGAAGATCATCGCTGATCCGAGTGTGACTTGAGGATCAGAATCGAGTCGGCTTGAAGTCAGGTTGGCGCGGTTACAGTATGCCGTGAACGTGAGATTGAGGTTTGAAATCGGTTGGGCTAGGAATTCTAATGGGAACTAAGCAAAGGGTGCACCATGGCAAACATCACGATCTGAATCTCTGTTTTTCATCTGACCAGATTCCAAGAGTAGCATCGACCAGAGCTTATATAGTGCATGGGAGAGAACGCAATGTCTGGTACTGGGAAATGGAGGGAAGGAGTTTTACAAGATCGCGAAGAGGTTCAGTATCACGAAGGCTCACAAATGCCGAAGCTATTATGTGGATAATTCCCCCGATGAGATCACATCGTTCGTAAGCATCTTATCGGTGCACAGGTGCATGCAAGAATATGAATGATATCTGTCTAGAGGCCCTGCTCATCTCCGCCCTACGCTATTGCTCCGCTCAGACAAGGACACCCTCCTCTCTCAAGGATTCCGACCGAAGCTTTGAGCTCGGGTCGAAGTACGGCGCTTCTCCCAAGGTCGAGGCTCGCTCGCCGGACCGCTCCTCGGTATAATCAAACGTGGCCTTCGCCCCGTCAGCGAACCGAGATAACGACGAGAAGGTGACTCACCGAGTGCCAGGACGACCTATTATCCCATAGAGCGATGGACCCTTTCTCCCATCGGAATCGGACTTGGCAATCGACGTTCATCATGCAAATCTGAAAGACGATCAGATCGTTGTCGCAGGCACGGATGTGATTGGCTTACCCGGTTGATGTAGTCCATGATCATGTCTGACTCATCCTTTGTCACGCCCTCGATCCGTCGGCTGAACCCTCGATTCACATAAAGCGATTTCCATCCAGTGACAGCTAAGACGAGCCCGCGTCAGACAAGTCAAACCCAGTAGAAGGGAGGACTAACGATTCGTCCGGATGACAGGATGTGAAGCTTTCAAGGACCCGTCGACGTTGAGGGGACTGCCTCGAGGTCCCTCATTGATGGCCAAACCGAGTCTCCTCGCCTCGTCATGGAAGAATTCCGCGTTGTGTTCGCAAGTGAGGGTTTCGAGGTATTCTCGGAAAGATGGGCTCATCCGGTCAAGAATCTGCTTGAATCAGCGGGTGTCTCCTTACGAGTAAGTCAACTCACGTCAGCAGTGTTGATCCATAGAGTATCGCCACCCATGGGAGGAAGGGTGTTGATTTTCAGCATCGAGTAGTCTGCTGGGACACGCTCGAAAGAGACGTCTGTGTGCCAAGCGACCGATGCCCACCGTGATACATCCTCGTATCTGAGCTCATCAGCATGCGATTCAATAGGCTGTATCGAGACGACCACTCACCTCCGATTGATGCCACCGCCCTTCCTCTGCTTCTCCGCCGAGATCTCCATCGTCATAGGCTTGTTCGCGGAGCTCAACTCTGACATCCCAGTCCCTATGGGGTGCGCGCAATGTCCCGAACCCTGGGGTTGACCGCTCATCTCCGACACTTTGGCAGCTAGTTTGAGCATATCCTCGCCTGAGATGTCTTGCCCTCGGAAGAAGCAGACACCCCGGCGGGAGACCAGAGCGGCAAGATCGCGGAGGAGATCATCGGAGTTTGGGGAGTTGAGCAATTTGAGGAGTTGTAAATCGGGGCTGTATTCTCGGCCGATGGAGGGGGTAGATTCGAAGTGCTTGTGTTGGATCAGTAAAAGTGTTGATGATGGAGGAGTAGCGTACTGAATATTTGTCGAGAGAGCCGGAGTACTTGAGCGGTTCGGTGAGGCGTGACTTGCCGGGAGTGTCAATGCTAGGTGGGGATGGACCTCGGAGCTTGAGGGAGCCGATCTGCTCTGTGACGGTCTGGGTCTGAGTAGCGATAGGTGCCATGGTGAAATATGCAGTTAAGCTAGGCTAGGTATTGTTGTTGGATGTGGGGTTCAGGTGTTTAACTTGGAGTCTGACTCCTCGAAAGTCGTTGTCGAGGTGTCTTATATGCCTTCCGCAGATATGATGGCGACGGAGCTGACCGAGTCTGAAGGATTACGAACGACACCGACTGATTGTCGTAGGCGACTTGTTCCTTCCTCAAGTTCATGACTCATCAAGACAAACTTGGTATGCCTTCCGGGCCGAAAGAAATCACGAAGAATTGCGTATTGAGAAAGTCAAACTTTCGATTCGCCGAAGAAGCCGAACGTTTCCACCCAAACCTGATAACAGGCTCAGCCCCGGCTCGGCATCCGGTCTGTTACTCTATGAAGTGAGATGAGGGATTTACGTAATCTGTTTTGCCGGGAACTTCGCTTTCGAACGGCTTCTTTCCGCTCATCGCCAATCGCTTACCGGGCTCTCAGCTCAACGTTCTTCGGAATACTTTCCTGATGCCTCCACACTCTTCCAGGCGCTTATATGGGGAGAACCCACGGGTCTGCAAGAATTGATTCGTCCCACTTACTACTGGATTAGCGCTCTCTTCACATCGAAACGAAAGGGGTATACCAAAATGACGTCGGCGGAGGATAAGATTCAGGTCGAGGATAAACAACCCGACATCGAACTTCAACATGTTGAGGATCCGAAGGGCTGGGCCGAAATCAAGGTCGAAGCGGAGCGAGCTGAGTCTTTCCAGCGAGGTCTGGGATTGCTTTCGTCGCTCAAGGTTTATCGAGCGGTGAGTCGTCCTACACGTAAGTGGAGTAAAGCTCATGAGTCAAGGCCGTCTTTTGGTCCATCGTCGCATCCTTCTGCATCATCATGGAGGGTTACGATACTCTTCTCCTGGGATCTCTCTTCGGTCTCCCAGCTTTCGCTCGAAAGGTGAGTCTCATCTTCCATACCTTACCTCTCTGACCTCTGCTCTCAGTTCGGCAAGTACTCGGCCAAGACAAAGAGTTACCAGATGCAGGCGAACTGGCAAGCTTCCCTACAACAAGCAGCCAACATTGGCTCTTTCTTCGGTATCTGGATCGGAGCCTTCCTCGTCGATCACCTCGGGTACAAGAAGACTATCCTAGGCGGGCTTGTCTTCATCACCCCGGTCATCGCTTTGATCACCTTCGCCCCGAATAAGGGTGCTCTGCTCGCAGGAGAGCTGATTTGCGGTTTGCCATGGGGTATTTTGTGAGTTCCCCAAGGGACGCCAGAGCGACACTGACGAAAGTTTCAATTCTCAGCTCCACGCTAGCAGAGGCCTACGCATCCGAAGTTTGCCCAATCTCCCTTCGAGGCTACCTTCTCACCTTTGTGAATCTTTGCTGGGTCATGGGCCATCTCATTGGAGCCGGTATCCTTCGGAAAGCAGCAATTATGACCGGTACCTGGTCATACCGAATGCCTTTCGCTGTACAGTGGGCTTGGCCAGTCCCCCTCTTCGCTTTGCTGCTGTTCGCTCCGGAGTCGCCTTGGTGGTTGGTGCGGAAAGGCAAGCTGGATAAGGCGGAGAGATCGGTCCGAAGGCTCGCCCCGTCGCAGCAAAAGGATGAGGCAAGAGACGCGGTCGCTGCAATGGTCAGGACGAACCAATTGGAGAAGGATGTGCAGGAGAGTACGTCTTGGCTGAGTTGCTTCCGCGGGACCGACCTGTCAGTCTGTCTTTCATCCCGAAGAAACATCTGCTGATTTGAATAGACGTCGTACCGAGATCTCCGTAATCACCTGGACTATCCAAATCCTATGCGGTCTCCAATTTGGTATGTCGCCAAACCCGGCTCATGCCTAGCTGACCTAGCTAGCCAACTACTCGACCTACTTCTTCGAGCAAGCCGGGCTATCCGTCCTCTACGCCTTCGACTTGACCATTGGATTATACGGCGCCGCCTTCCTCGGCACATGCCTCTCCTGGTTTCTGATCAGCTACGTCGGCCGACGAACGATCTACGTCTCCGGTCTCGGCTGTCTCTGCATCGGACAGATCCTCATTGGCGTCCTGAGTGTAGTAGCGGACAAAGGGCACATCGGCGCGAGGTGGGGTCAAGCCGGTGAGGCGCTACCACAACTCATATCAACGTCGCCCGCTTATGCTCTTCGTAGCTCTCATGGTGGTTTGGCTCTTCACGTATGACTTGACTGTCGGGCCACTGGCATACGCGATCGTTGGTGAGATCAGCTCGACTCGACTCCGGAATAAGTCGATTGCGTTGGCGAGGATGAGTTATAACGTCTTTTCTGTCACTTTTGGTGTCATGACACCTTATATGCTTGTACGTCACCTTCATTCTCCTCTCCAATAGGTAGCTGATACTCGGTAACTCCTAGAACCCGACTGAATGGAACTGGCAGGGTGAGCATCGTTAACGATTCAGCTTTATAACAGCTAATCCAGAGCTCTAGGGAAAGTCGGGTTCTTCTGGGGACCGATCTGTTTCCTATGCTTCGTTTGGGCTTTCTTCCGTCTTCCGGAGACAAAGGTGAACACCTACGTTCGCTGAGCGGAACGTTCAGACTGATACCAAGTCAGGGTCGAAGCTACTATGAGATAGATATCCTCTTCGAGCGGAGAATCTCAGCACGGAAGTTCAGCTCAACGATCGTGGAGCGGGATGCCGACGAGCATGAGAGGGAACAGCATGGGTTGCCGCGACATGGCTGAAAGGGAATTGGGGAGTTTAAGAGAGATCATCTAGCATGTAAGCAATGTAAGAATATCGGGATGTATGTCGACGATTCTTAAAACGTGTTCTAGTCGAGACAATCTCTCTTCGTCCCATGTGATGAGATCCGAGGTGGATGTGGGTGTCCAAAGCAATATATACAGTCGAGGGCACTCTTTGATATCACTTCGATTGAGCGAAGAACTATGATGTACACCAGCTAATCGGTTTTAATGCATATTCATCAACTTGTCAGCTCGGAACGGGACATTCCGCTAGGAAAAGCTCAACAACGCAGTCGGGCTACACACTCTTTACTGCCACACCGCCACAAAAGGACGAGGTGATTCAACAGCGGTCCGTTCCCATTGACTAGTGCATACATTCCTCTCAGCTTTATCTTCGACATTTCTCATGAATTGTCTACAACGCTATCATGGCGTCAAGTAGCCAGTATCCTTCAAATTTGAAGCTCTTGCTCATCGGTAATTCCAGTGTCGGTCAGTCGTCATGTGATTCTCATGAACCCTCTCATACCCTTGTCCCAAAGCACATCTCCCTCCTCTCACTTACTTTTCTTTCAAGATATACCATCGGATATCCAGCTAACCCTGCGTGGTTAGGCAAATCCTCTCTCCTCCTCCGCTTCACCGATGACGACTTCCTATCCGAGGAAGAGACAGCCGCGACTATCGGCGTGGATTTCAAGGTGAAATCGCTAGAACTCGACGGAAGGAGATATAAGCTTTCGATATGGGTTGAGTGTCATTCCCTCACTCGAAAAGGGTGTTGGTAGGTAGTGTAAGGCTGATGATCAGGATACAGGATACAGCAGGACAGGAGAGGTTTCGGACTTTGACCTCGAGTTATTATAGAGGAGCTCAGGGGGTTATACTGGGTACGTCTGGTCGAAACCCTTCTGATTGTCGTCGCTGACTTGATCTACTTGATCATCTTCACTCCCTTCATCCATGCTCCCCTCATCCATACTCCCCTCATCCATACTCCCCTCATCCATACTCCCCTCATCCATACTCCCCTCATCCATACTCCCCTCATCCATACTCCCCTCATTCATACTCCCCCAATCATACTCCCATTATACTTATTCACAACTCGACATTCGACTCTCTGTGATTCTCAATCACATAGTATACGACGTCTCGTCCCGGCAGACGTTCGATGAGCTCTTGAAGTGGTTCAAGGAGATTGATACGTATTGTGGGGAAGGGGTGGTGAAGATGGTAGTAGGGAATAAGGTGGATAAGGCGAGTAATTGAGTCAGGCGAGTAAGCTGGAAAGAGGAGCAGCGTAGTGAGGTGACCGGTCTACCGTTTGGCGGTATGATTAGGGCTTAAGCTGGCTCATCTGAACTGGTACTTTTGGATGAAGGGGAGGAGCGGAGGGGGAGGGTGGGGTTGAAGAGGTCGCGAAGGCAGGCGGGTAGAAGCTGACTACTGAGAATAGGAGTTCTCCCGGCAGGTCTCGACGGAGGAAGGACAGGCGTTTGCAGAGCGGATGGGGACGTTGTTCATCGGTACGATATTATCCGTCTCAGCGTTTGTACCAAGCTGACCCCCACTCATCCACAATTCTCTACGTCGTCCCGATGACATCCTCCTCGCGATGCCCAACTCCTTCACGCTGCCTCTCTCTCCGCAATTCCGATCACTCCTTCTCCCATCTAACAGAATGCTCAGCTAAGACAAAGGTCGGGGTGATCGAGGCATTCCAGGAGCTGGTAACACGGGTAAGTCGAGCATCGACAGAGCCCCGTATCGGGCGACAGAGCCCCGTATCGCGCTTGTTCACCTCATCTATGCCTTCGCCGGCGATACGAATCTGACCTGACTTTTTGTAGATCCTGGCAACACCCTCACTTTGGTCGAAATCACCTCAACCCACCCGTCGTAGCGAGTTGATCGACGTGAGCGAAGATAGTGGGGGATGGACTTCAGGATGTTCATGTTAAGAAAGTGGACGATTCACGACCTGACGATCTTGACGAGATGCATTCGTAGACGTATTTCAATCTCCGGCTCGCAAACGACGGTGCGCTGCTTCTTACCCGCTATTGTCGACCGATAAAAACCATGCGTTTCTTCGGCATGACATCGGTGCTAGGGAGTGGCTCTGGGAACCGCACTGCTCACATGTGCGATTGCATGTCATACTCCACTTCGAGTACTGTAAATGGCACGAGAACTCGCCGCGGCCTTTCAGAACATTTACATATTGTGGCTTCGTCATCCCTTGTTTCATGCCTATATGCGCAAAGGGACCCCGTATTCCCAGGGAATGCGGCACGTTTAGTTCCGCCCTTCGACGTCATTGAAAGTCGACGTATTCCGTTCCGCATCGGGTGACAAGCCGATTGTGCAGCCTCGTATATAATATTTTCGACCCCGTTGTCTTCACACAATATCTGCTTACACTCTAACCGCTCTGCATCCGAGATGACTCTGTCTGCTCGCGCTTCAGGCAACAATGCGATCTACGCAAACTCCCAGTAAGTCACACATCACACCTAATATCAGCGTTGACTGACGTTCCCGCAGAGAGGCCAACTCGCCTGACGGAGTGAGCGTGGAGCACATCACCACCCATGGTTCCGATTGGCTCTGGGCCGTATTCGCGATCATGCTCGTCTCTGATCTCATCATCCTCGTCTGGCACTTTTTCGTTCCCCGTGGCCAGCGTGTCTTCCATCAGCTCGCAGTGGTGAGTTAGCCTTTTCATCTGTCTGGCGTTTCTGATGCGTTCTGTAGATCCTGCTCACCACCGCTGCGATCGCCTACTTCACCATGGCTTCCAATCTCGGCTACGCATCCATCGCGACCGAGTTTAGCGGTGTTCACGAACCCGTTGGTCAACTCAGGCAGATCTGGGTGAATAGCCTGTGACAGGTGAAGTCTCGCCGCTGACTCGCGCAGTACACCCGTTACATCGATTGGGTTATCACTACCCCATGCTTGCTCATGGAGCTACTCCTTGCTACCGGTCTCCCTCTTTCGGACATCATCACGGTCATCTTCTTTGATGAGGTCATGATCATTACCGGTCTTGTAGGATCGTTGGTCGTATCTTCTTGTACGTGATCAAAATCCATTCGCTGCGATTACTGATGCTCTGCTCTTAGACAAGTGGGGTGTATGTTCTACCTGTTTTGTTATCTTGAGAGTCTTCTGCTGATCTCCGCCAAGTTCTACACCTTCGGCAACTTCGCCCTCTTCTACATCTGGTGGGTCTTGATCCACCCCGCGAGGACAACGGCCGGCGTCATCGGTGCCGAATACAAGAAGTCTTACACGATTTCCGCTGCGATCCTCTCCTTCCTCTGGCTTCTTTACCCGGTCGGTGAGTACGATCTCCAAAAAGATTTGGTTGCAGCTTACGGTCTAAGCTTGGGGTCTTGCCGACGGCGGCAATGTCATCTCTCCCGACTCCGAGATGGTATTCTACGGTATCCTCGACGTCCTCGCCAAGCCCGTCTTCTGCTTCATCCATCTCTTCCTCCTATCAAAGCTCGACCTCACCGCCCTTCAGCTTCAATCCGGTAAGTTTTCCGCCGCCGCTACCGGTGTCGCCGCCTACGACCGTGAGAAGTACTCTGGTGGCTCTCGCCACCATAATGATACTGCTCCTCCCCCGATGGTTGTCGAGAACCCACCTAGGACTGGGGGAGTTAGTTACTCCCCGAAGAAGAGTACCTTCTCTTCTCCCCGCAAGAGTCGCCGCAGCAACAACACCGGAGACGTCGTCGCTACTACCGGGACCAACAACGTCATGGACACCAACGTGCACGCTCCTTCGGGTCCTCGAGCATCCGAGTCGACCGCCGTTTCCCATCAGACCAACTCGTCTTAAATATATTGAAAACAGTCAGATTCCGTCAACCTTTTTATAATCGATATTGAGGACGGGTAGCGTATTTGCACTTTACGTAGCGATACCTGAAATGCATTCATGTTGTGCCTAATTGAGCTTTAGCTGTCGGGAATGCCTCTTCGGATCAAGTGTATCGAGAGCAGCGTATCCCATGTATTGAATGTGCAGATCGTCGTCGAAGCTAGCAATGACATCGAGACACTGCGGATTCGTGCTTCCGACAAGTCCGCGAGCTTCAAGACGACACTGCGGGCGATTGCCAATCAATTCAAGGCTTGGCGAGTTTCGCGAGAAAGCGATCAAGCTCTGCGAGGAGGCCTCGTTGGAGGTCGAAACACCAGTACGAATGAGTGATAGAAGGCAGGCGAGAGTTGCTGAAGATTGATATGGACAGGGTATGAGTAAATCGCAGCAGAGTACCGATAGTTCCGGTGAGAATGCATGAAATGCGGAAGACTGAACCTGGTACACTACATACTTCGTGTCTTTCCGCCTCGCCGAGAGGATGTAATGATCTTCGAACCTCATCAGCTGCTAGGTCTGTTACGGATCTAGGCTGGTAAGGGTCAGACTGTCGCGGCACAGTAAGACCATTGGACGGATACTGCGCAAATCTCCAGGACGTCATCTTAGCGAGCGAGTGACCAAAAAAATCCATGACACGACGTCCTGGGGCGAGCTTCCGTCTACCTAGACTGTACATCGTAACAAGATTGTAATTATAATGCTTGTTTCGAGGAAAAACGGCCACTGTGAACTATACGTAGGGTGGTTTCGCGGGTTCGTAGGGTACTGCGTATCATGTACTTCCCAAGTGGGTTGTATAGGAGTACATGGATGGGAAGCACGGAGTAACCAGAATATAGACTACTTATGGGGGCAACTAGCGGTCTATTACCATCCCTCGCTGTCGAATGAATGAGTCGGGTATTCAAACCTCATAGACCTTCTCGTTCGCCACTATCTCCCGACTTTTCGGCTCCTCAAGGTTGTACGCTATCCGCTGACGCTAACGAAGTTCTCCGTCGGGTTGAAGTCAGTCGGGTTGGGTATTACCTGAGGTGATGGGTTGGTTGTAATCCTGAATTCCGAGGCTGAGTGTCATGAGACGCTGCAACGGCTTCAGCTGAGGAGTATAGGAGACTCATCACCGACTCACCCTTTGACCCTCTGCTCCGCTTTGTCGCGTAGGAGATGTTGTACCGTCATGATCCACAGAACAAATATAGACCAGGCCATCGGAGCACGGCTACGGTATCAGCCAGGTTCAAAAGCAGGGGATTTACCAGAAGAGAGCGCTAATGATGGAATCTGGCCGACCAAACGACTCATTCCGGAAGCCAAGCGCTCTGGGAATGATCAGTGAAATAGACGAGGAAGGTAGATCACAAATGAAGCTAGGAACCAGTTGCGACTCAGCTGTGAAGCTTCCTTTATAGAAACCAGTTGCGACTCGGCTGTAAGCCTACGTGAAAAGGTGAGCGAATCTATACTCCCTCTGACAGTGGCAAAGCACCTGACGAACTTCTTCACCAATTGCTCGCAGTACACGAAGCTCGTGCGCGCACGAAAGAGGGCGGTGACGATCATTCCGGTGAGCACTCTATCTATTGTGCAGATCCCAGCGAGCTAAGCGGACCAAGAGTTGGGTTATGTCATGCCAGATGAACTAACCCAAACGAAGCAGAGCCACGACGTCGTGATGGAGGGGTCGTCCTGAGGGGTAACGAACTACAAGGTAAACGACGGAGCGATGTTCAAGGTGCTGAGAGATGCCAGTGCGATGTTCATGGCGCTGGGAGGACACGGGACCAGATGAGCGGGCGAACTTTAGCGGTACCGCAAAACACACACAGAAAAGCACGCCGACGCCGAGAACGATCCTTGACTTTTTCTAGAGGTGCCAGGCTCGATGGCCATAGAACGCCTCGTCCAGAGTTAGCGAGATTGATGAAGGGTAGAGTGTGACTCACCTCGATAGACTGACCATGGTCGATTGTAGAAGGAACCTGTGAGGCTCTTCCTCGATGAGGAAACCGAAGTAATCGGTGAGACCGATGTTGACGACAGTGATCTCATCGACGAGCATCATCATCGTTGAACCAGTCCCAGCTATCAGAAGGAGGTACTGTATTCATCATCAAGGAGTGATTTTGCGGAGCTTATTCTCACGTCGAGGATGCGGGTCGACCAGGTATCTTATGCTCAGCAATGTTTATCACCACACCCTGCAGAGCGCAATCGATCCCGGGACGAGTGACCTAGTCAGGGCTGCTTCTCTTGAAGGTGAGAAATCACTGTCGACCTTGCCTAGCGCTTTGACGGGCTGGTCCGGTACTGACCCCGACGAGTCATCTCGTGGTCTGAACATGGTGGCAAGAAGGGAGGTGATTGGTCGCAAGGTATAGTGTAAATAGTCGAAGGCGTTGCTTCAGAAAATGCCAACGAGTCGTGGAGCTGTTTTTATCAGTGTGTTTTGTTGAGACGGTTCCGAGAGAGCGGTACGAACCTTCCAAGGTGTAAACTTCGGAGTATCCATAGTCGCTTGTCCCCTTCCGGGCGGTCCAGACCATCATCATCATGTCCTCGCGTCAGAGGACATTCTCCGCAGTATGATACCTATTCGAGAGGTGGACCTTAATCCGACTGAGTTTTGGGCGGAGTGCTTGTGGATGGTGGGGAGATTGTTCGGTCGTGGCTCGATGAAAGCATTGATAAGGGTGATCCTTTGGGGCGGATCCCAAGTCTCGACCTTGTAGACACATTTGAAGTCTGTATCACACAAGTATCGTCACTGGTCAATTCTACAGGTAAAGGACAACGGTGAGAGAACGAAGGAGGAGAAGGAGTGTCCAATGAACAGAGAAGGTAGTGCTTTCCAGCGGAACTCCGCGGCGATAACTGTCTCGGCGTCGCGTGTGTTTTGCACACGTGATAGAAGGTGATCCACCCAATACGCCGTTGAAACCGCCTGTCAATCTCCTCGCTACAGCGAAGCTTGATGGAAGTTCTCCCGTCTCTCCCTTTTAAATACTCTAGCCCTTTCGATTGACTACTTGAGTCGAGAGAATGTATGATCGACAGCGACAAGGAGAACCCCTGTGACCAACTATGACTTGATCCATAAGCGCTCCACATCAATGCCGTTATACGAGAATTTACGGGAGAACGGAAGAGCACACTCACCATGGTTAAACACCAAAGTGATCCGGCGATATCAACTAGGAACAGGGTGGGGACATCCGTTTCACCGAACCGTTTCATGGTGTCTAGTGCTTGATGGGAAACACGTGAGATTGATTTAGGATGGATCCCAATGGTGAAACGGTCCCTCAAACGCGATGCTACGAACCAGGAGACGAAATTTGGGGTCCTCAATCCTGTATCTGATCATGATGGGTATTTGGATATAATCCTTTACTATCTCTTCCTTACCATCCGCTTCTCACTCCCATCTCCTCTACACTCACCCAAAAATCTCGTTCTTTGAAAGAACGCAGCCATCCTCACTCGTCACTCGGTCAACACTGCTATACGCTCGCTCAATCGTAAACCTAATACAGCTTCCGGTCTATTCCGGACTGACGGAAAAGGTCCTCGCAGTACAAACCTTGCATCTTTCACAAATTACGGCCGCCTCCAGCAAACGTGGTGTCGTCCAGTCTGCCCGATCTAACGAACTCACCTTGACCGTCGTCGCCTACTTGAACAACTGCAACATCGCATGGTATGGTAACTGGTTTCACGGTCCACCTTCCGGTCTCACCTTGCCCAACGGGAACTTAGACCCAAGGTTTGTGCCTCTGATGTACGGGAAAGGCAGCGATGCCGATGGGTCCTGGACGAAGGATGCGGAGGAGGCTCAAGCCGATGATTGAAGTATCTCCTGAGCTTCGGAGAGCCGGGCACTCCGAATTCCACAAGGTACATGGATGCGAGCGATACTGCTAACTACTGGAGGGAGCACATGCAACCGTACACGATAACATGACTTTTGGACGCCTGGTAACCTGTGCGGTCCTGACGTGAGTTTGGTACTCCCGCTCCCATCCCTCCCGTCTTTACTCCTATCCCCTTCTCTTCCCCTCCGCTGTCCTCCTCTTCCAATATTTTGCTGACTTCCCGCAGGACTGGCCATTCCTCGACGAATTCCTTGGCAGCTGTACCAAACTGTCCTCTTGGCTTCCTCGCCCTTCACATCTTCGACTACGTCAATGACACCGATCCTCAAGCCCCCGTCGACAGGTCAGTCACTTCCCCAATCTCTCACTTGTCCCCACACTCTCCCTTCCCCTCCATCACCTTACCCTAGATACCGAACAAGCTGATCTCCGTCGCACAGGTTTAAACTCGCCGTAGCAAACATCACCATCCGAGCCGACAATACACCACCTCTTCCACCAGCTTGCTCAAATCTGTTTGGTTCAAATACATCTCGGTTGCAGATCATCACCATGTTCTTCCCATCCATCTCTACCTCTAGCCGTTCTATTTAGCAACCAAACCTTCCAAATAGCTCAACTTCCCAAAACCCCTCCCCTTCGACTCCCAAACCAATTCTTCCCATTCCTCCCACCACCAACCATGAGTAACCCCATCAGCCTCCATAGCAGGAGCCACAATCTCCGGATACATCCCCATCTCTTCCTCATTCCAAACTTCCTCAAACCTCCCCAAGTCACCTTCATAAACCCTCCCACTCCTCTCCGTCTCTTCTTCGTTATTCCTCTTCGGTCGTCGATTCCAAGGCTTGTCGACTATGTAATGTAAGACTCGTACTTCCTCGTCTGTATAAAAGTTCCCATGCCAATATCGGAAAGTCTTGATGGCATTGTAATACCAAGGTAGTTTTATCCACTTATTTGGTGAGAAGAGATGACCGAGGAGATCTTGGTCTGGGAACATCCACTTGGATATCATTGATTGAATTGAAGGGTCGGTTGAGGTTAAGAGGGAGGTTATGTTGGACATTGTGGTGCGAGAGGGGGTTAGAACGACTAGACCTGAGTTAAGGAGGTCGTGGGTTTGGAGGTGGGGGGTGAGGGAATGGAAGGCGCATTTGTCGTTTGACCTGGAAGCGTAGGATCAGCGGATTTCTGCCGAAAGTGACGGAGCAATGCGACCTTGTGAAAGGTGAGGAGGCGAGGAGGTAGAGGACGTACCATTCTGGAGGAGCCCAAGTCTTCGGAGCGTTGCATACACATGCATAACAAGCTGCGATGTGATCCGGCTCGAGGGGGAAAGTGAACAACTCGTCCATATTTTGTCGGATCATCATATCGCCGTCGATCATTATGATCCGCTACAGTCCACATCAGCAATGATTTCCCCATCACTCGATGGCGATGAAGGCAGCTCTTCTGCGAATCATGGGATAGTTCCAGGGAAGAGACCACCCACATCGTACTCCACAAAATCAAAGACCGCAACCTTTGTCCAGGTATCGACAAACCTCTCAGCGATAAGTGTCATCTCCCCGCTAGGTTTCAACGGCTTGACGACTCTCACTTCCAGACCGTACTCTTCTAGCGCTTCTTGAGTCTCAATGGGTAAAGCAGGATTGATAGCTACGATGAGTGGGTAGGAGGATTTATATTTCGTCAAGGAATGGGCGAGGACGAGGATACCTGGAAGGTAGGAAGGGTTGGAGAGGAGGAAGACAACGTAGGCAAAACTGGGGCGGGGGCGGGTGGATGAAGTGGCGTAATCGAGAGGTCGGATATGGTTCGACATGGTGATTGACGGCTGGAAGGACACAGGAAAGGGAGATATCGAGGCAGTGATGAGAGTTATCGTCAACGATGCCGAGCCTTTATTTGGGTTTTACTCGGCTTTCGTATTCGCTCAGTGCGTGCTTCATACCTCGAAAATCGACAGACTACAGCTGCGAAGGGTTCTTGGGTCAAATTCAGAGTCCAAGTGGAAAACAGAGGAGAGGAAGCAGATAATACTCTGAACATTGATAGAAATCAAACGTGAAGGCTATTCTCCGCGTGACTCCGTTCTCCATAAACGCAGCCTGAAACGAGATCTCTTGCTTCTTTGAGACATCTCCGTCGGTCAAAGATTAATTCTAGTGCCCTCTCGTTCTCCGGAAGGGAAGCCTCTCCCCCACATGTGTATCAAGTTTGACTTGCGATGCGAACAACGGACCTGTGGCGGTACTCCTGGCCAATCATCTAGGGCCCCGACCCTCTTCGCTCATAATACATGCGTATTTCCCTCCATCGGCCCAGATCATCCTCCGCAATGAGACGAAGCCGGGAGCCAGAAGGCTTGTAATCTACTGTACACGTTCTGCCCGGGTCGCCGGAAGTCCGATGACTACTACCAATCTAAAGACGTCCGGCATAACCTCTGAATTTGTATTTCTCGCACCGAAAGTATTCTCCTGCGTGTCTGACTCAATGACCTGCCACGGAGTAGGTTGGGGTAGCAGGAAAATCATTCGGTGTACTCGCTGACATAGCGTGAACCAAAAGTGGACGAAGAAGCTGAACAAGCTGGGCCAGTCAAGCGGATCCTGTACTTCCTGCTCTGTCGTGCAGATCGCGTTTTGCTGTACGTCATTACCCCTACTATCATTACCATACTCCTGCTTCTTTACTGTAGGGACCTGTCTCAGTCGCAAAAGGACAGATTCTTGATCCCCACAGACGTGGCGAGGCTGAATCGCATCACGAGCTCGTGGGCCAGCACGGTACCTGCCAAAGTCCCAGATACCGGAAGACGAAACAATAGGGTGAGGTACGTAGCTAGTAATCTGGACGTCATGCATGTTATGAACAAACCATTCGAAGGAGAAATGTTCGCTTTATTGGGTTGGAGAGGTATACCAGCAGTCATGATATGTCAAGAGTGCAGCTAGGTCATACAAAACGCGAAAAGACTGCCCGGCACTTCCGTACAGCGTTCAGGTATTCGTATCGATATTTCTAGGCGAAGGCATCGAGAGGGAGTGGGCAGAAAGTATGCATCCATCGTACATCTAAAACCGTGACCCATCCCCACTGAACACGAAAGCCGATCATCACCTCCCCCTCGCATTATCGCATCTCAAATCCTATTATACCGCAGCAACCCCACCTGCCCCACCGATCTTGAGCATATTATGATTCCTGACGAAAGCCGAAGCGACGAAAGCGATAGCGAGCGCGATGTAAATCGGGGTAAGCGACCTCGTGATGGAGATGACATAGGCCTTGATGACTGCCGGTTGAAGCTCTTCGGGAAGGGTGAAGATCGCCGAGACTGATTGTCTGACGACTTCGAACGGTGCGGCTGAGGCGAGGGTCTTTAGTTCTTTGTTTAGGTAGATGGATTGGACGGTGTTGATGATGCCTAGGACGAGGATAAGCTAGACAAGAAGGGGTAAAAGGGAGGGACACACCGACACCGAGAGCTGCTCCGGTGAGTTGGAAGAATGAGATGACACCGGTTGCCTATGTACGTTAGCGGGGAGTCAGATGAGACGAATGGTGGACTGGACTGACCTGAGGAATAAGGTGAGGTCGGTTGGCATACTCGGCTTGAACAGCCAAAAGGATATTCTGGAACGAAAGACCGATCCCAAACCCGCCTAGAATCTGGAAACCGATAACCTTCGCGTTCGAGGTGTACTCGGTAATAGTGTACATCAGAGCGAAGCCGATGACACCGAAGGGTGGTCTAAGACACGATCAGCAATGTGTACGGCGAGATCTTTGGCTTCGACATACCCGAGGAGGAGGAATGGGTAGTAGCGACCTTTCTTCGCTACGAACCCGCCAGAGATGAAGATACCGATACAGACGGCCAACATGAATGGGATGATACTGATCCCACTTTGTTCAGGGGTTTGGTGACGGCCCTATACGACACGTCAGCGAGAGAGCAAAAGAAAAGGAGGGAGGGAGACGTACCGCCTGATAGTATAGGGGAAGCTGGTAGGTCCCACCAAGCATCGCGCACATCATCATGAAGCTGGAACAGATTAGCGAGACTTTTGAGGGGAAAGAGGACTCACATTGCGATTGCCGATGCGACTTCTGTGCGGTTCTTAAGGATGGTCAAAGGGATGAGAGCCCGCTTGTCAAGCCACACCTCCCAAGCACCAAACACGCCGACAAGAGCAGCGCCAAGGGTGAAGAGCAAGATGATTCGCCAATCTGCGAAAGTCAGTACCACACAAACTCGGAAGAGAGTACCACTTACTGGTCCAAGGATACTCATTGCCGCCCCACTGAAGAGCAAGGAGGAGACAGGTGATGAGGGTTAGGACCAGAGCCGCTCCGACAAAGTCCAACCGCTTGAGACCCCTCCAACCCCTCTCCTGACCTTCTTGTCGCGAAGGTTGACGAGCCGGGAGGAGGAAGAAGACTGCCGCAGCAGCGAGACCACCGAATGGGAGCTGGAAAAGCGTGTCAACATCGACCTTGAACATGCCAACAACACCCTCACGTTGATCCAGAAACACCACCTCCATGAGACCCTTTGAGTGAAGACGCCGCCGAGCAGAGGTCCGACGACGGAAGAGATGACGAAGACGAAGCTACGAAGGCGTCAGGGTAGTCCGTCGAAGGCGGGAAAGAATGGAGATGGCATACCCGAAAGTAGCCATAAAAGCGGCTCTCTGTTCCACCCTGGTGATGACGACGATACTAGCGAGGATGGATACGAACATCCCAGATGCGCCTGCGACATGTCGTCAGCGGAAGCTTCTTGCGCTGTCAATCAAGGGATGGGGAGAAACGTACCGATACCCTGTATGGCACGGCCGAAAATGAGAATCGCCATACTACGCGAGACCGCGCAGATCAACGATCCGAGCTCGAAGAAGAAAATGGCGCCGAGGAGGATCCATTTGGCTTTGATGACGGTGAGCAATTGACCGACGAGGAGGATGAGACCGCATTGTGTTACTGCACATTCCAACATCAGGTCAAGGAACGAGTAAGGGCGAGAGAGTAAGAACGCACGGAAGTAACCGGTGATGATCCAGGAGACTTTGTCGAACGCTTGGAAGTCTGAGACGATGACTGGGATAGCGGTGGAGACGATCGATTGGTCTGAAAAAGGGTTAGTACTCCTACTCTTACCACTTTATATGAAAGTCGAAAACATACCAAGCGCGAACATCTATGCTAATGGTTAGCGATGTCATCATTCAGAGGTATGAAATCAACGCACAAAGACAGCCAACATGAACGCTCCGAAACACAAATACAACCTCAAACCAGTCAAAAGGCCCGAACCCTCCCCTTCGTCCGGCATCTCCTCTCCCTCATTCTCGCCGAGAGCCTTCTCATTCCCACCTTCATGTTCAAGATGAGGTTCCCCTTCTCCAATTACCGATCCCTCTCCAGATCCAGATTTTGGTGACGAATGGGAATGATCCTTCTTATCGAGACTGAGGGAAGATGGAAACAGTGTTGCGGAGGAGTAAGCCGGGTCTCGTCGACTGATCGCTAAATGGTTGTTCTGAAAGGAAGAGTGATCCAGAGCGGGATCACGTTCGAGCGGAACGTCTTCTAGTGTGTTGAACGCGGTCGGGACGGAATTCATGGCGGATTGTTCTGATTCTCCAGAAAGTCCAATCTCGAGCGCTTGCCCTAGCGTCGGCGCAGACATGATGCTTGAGACAAGCACTAAGATACGAGTAAAAGGATAGAGAGGAGGGAGAGAACCTAAAGAGGGGACCAGCCGCTATCGGAGTACATAAGCGTTTTCGGGCGCCGATGAGGTTGCGCGTTGTCCCCGATCTCTCCGGGAAAAACAATCATTGCCCCTGTGCCTAGAACCTTTAAATACCAAGCCCACGTGTCATCTCGTCTCGAAATCTCCTCAAAATACCTTTCCTTGAGGCTTTCCCCCTTCCGATCTGACCTGATTCATGACGGAAACCCTGCCGCTTGGCAACCCCGCCTCGGGTTTGACCATAAACTCGGCCTCCGACGAATGACTGAGCTATCTAACCGACTTGTGTTTTAATTCTGTTGTTGTTGTCAGGCTTGTTGTGAAGAACCTTCCTGCAAAATTAAGTAGGGTAAGCACCCCCGTTGACCGTTAACGGGCTGCAGTGCGCCTGTATGGTTATCTAGTATCACCGTGCAAACGTTTTGATTTGCCTTATAACCCCGTCAATTAACATGCAAGACGATTCCAGGAAAGACGCATGATTCCTTGGCATCGGGTGTAGATCTGGGAACCCGAGATCAGCATGAACTCTGGAAACAACTCTGAAGAGTCGAGCGGCCATCCCTATCCTTAATGCATGTATCACGCAAAGACCCCCACAACATTACTCCCCATAGTCCACCACCATCCCCTAAACAGACTCTGCCAGCCTTCCTCCTCCACGACCTTCCTCGCGCAATCCAACAAACTAACATAAGGTTCCGTAGTAGGTCTCAACCCGATGACATCCTCATCCGTCCCCGCAAACGTCACTCCTTCCGGTAACTCCTCTTCACTCGCAACACTTTCGAACCCGCCTGTATTAGGTTGAACAGATAACCTCGTAGCGACCACTTCGAGAGGGGTGAGCCATGCTGTTGCCAAAGCTTGGTAGACAAAGAATATGGCCCATCGCCAATATGCGATCTCGGCGAAGAGGTCGGAAGGGGGACCTAGGAGGGTGACCCGGACTGTACGGGCTAGGAGAGTGACGCAGAGGGAGTGGATAAATGTTGCGGCGAGGAGACCGGGGGTTAGGTAGAGGAGCCATGGTTGGGTTTGCTCGAAGGGTGTTAGGAGAATTCGGATGCAGGCCCGGGGTTGGAGGGGGAGGCGGTAGGGAGTGATAATGGATCTGGGAACGGCGAGTGTCAGCGGTGCGCAGAGCGATGCAAGAATGGTGAGAAATAGTAAGGCAAGCGGAAAGGGGGTAATTGTAGGGAGTGGTTTTGAGAAACGGCGGTAGTGCCAGACGAGAGATGCAGGTAGCAAACTCACCGGTTAATAATGATAGTCATAGGCAGACTGATGAGCGTCAAAACGATGGTGAAGATGCCCATCCGTATTCCACCAGCTGGAGGAGTCGAGTATACCCCCTTCGGTCCGCGAGTAGATGATCCACCGACGAAGATGACGGATGCGATGGAGATGAGGGTTACGAAGAGGAGCATTGGGAGGGAGCCTGCGGAGGTCAGCGGGTACTTCGATCGAAAGCTAGGGCGACAAACAGAAGCAGAACGCTGATATCTTAGGCGAGGATATGTAGGGTAGGTGAAGACGGATATAGTGCAGGAAACCCACCTTTGTAAAGCCCATACCAACCCTCCAACCGCTTAGTCCGTCGTAAAGTCCCGAACAAGGTATGTAAAGTCGGTCCAACCCTAATCTCATCAGCCTATCCTCCATTTACCTCAATCCAAGACACCTACCGATTCTCAGTCCCTTCCAAACCAACCGCTCGAGGGTTATAATTCGCCCGCAGCCTTACCAACGCTCCATGGAAAGGCATGGTGAAACCCACACCGACGGTCATGAGGAGGATCATGATCAGAGCCGCGACGAGGAGGGTGATGAGAAACTCGAACATCGTGTGCGAGTGTGGCGAGTGAAGTGTGCTAATACGGTTTGAAGTGAGAGTGGCAGAGGGATCGGAAGGAGGTGGAGCGATGGTCGTCTATTCAACGCGGATCCAAAATTCGACCTTCCTGAACAATGGCAGAGCTGTGTCCACCGAGCTGAGAGCAGAAAGAGATACCAGGTGTAAGGGGAAGATCACTTCGAGAACAATATTAGAGAACACCACAACTGCGGACTTTGGATGAAAGAGCGTCGAGAAGAAAGGAACACGTCTGCAAGCGGCGGACACAACCACGTGACACAATAGGACATTGCGGATTTCCGGTCCGGGGCTTCGATGAATCTGGACAATGTCGATAGAGCTCGATGTATTCCCCCTCCCATTCCTGCTCCCGAATCCCAAGTCAAGCAGGAAGTACCAAGAGTATGCCAAAGATACTCATGTTGGTCTCTTCTCATCAACTTATCACCTTCCCGTTCATCGCCCCTTCTGATGTTACCAGTGGTCCGAGCTCAGCTAACGCTCCGTCATCTAGAACCCGTAATGTCGGACCCGACGCCATGTCAGTCCTCAAATCATCCTCCTTCGACCTTCTCATCAACCCCGAAGACGCTCAACCTACTCGTCAATGGGTCTTATCCCACCTAACCGATCCTGAAGTGGTAGCAGCTTGTATCATGCATTCCCAACCTTCCGATATGGTCGACTCGGATATGTAATCCGAACCTCAAAACCATCTCGAGTTTCTGGAGGCATGTAATCCGAACCTCAAAACCATCTCGACGTTCAGTGTCGGCTATGGTAAGGGAAGAAGCGACTATTTGAGATGACTTAGAGGTATAGAGGTACTGCTTGAGAGGTTTGGTGGATCATGTCGACGTACCGGCTTGTAAGAAGCGGGGAATCAGGATTGGACATACACCTGGAGTACTGGACGATGCTGGCGGCGGATATTACGGTGATGCTGGTGTTGATGGACGATGAGGAGGGTGGAGGAAGGGATTGCTCTGATTAAGTCGGGAGGGGTGAGTGAGAGCTCCCTGATTTGTTCACCTGTTCTTTCCGAGCTCCTTTGCCCTTGGGCTGTTCACTGCTCTCCGGTCCGGTAGTCCTGGGTTATTCGGAGCTGTCTTTATTTGCATCGTGACCGCTAGACTCTACTTAGTATCGAAGCATAGAAGACACTCTGAATCGGATAATTCAAGCCGTCGTATCATCATGTCTCCTTCCCATTTGTCCTATGAACATTCCCTACCCATTTTTCCTGCTCGCTTCCCCATCGTCTTGAGTCCCGCACCGCGCTGACGCTCGCTGCTCTCGCCAGTGGCCCTCACTCTCCTGGGCCCCCTTCGTCCTTTGCGGTCCTTCAATCTCCCACCCCTCCCTCTCCCTCTCCTTCCTAGGTTTCGGCCGAATAGCTCAAGCAGCCCTCCACCGACTCCTAGCATTCACATCAACCTCCCACCCTCCTTCCGTAACTTACACCTCATCCCGCTCAAGACCCAATCAAGGCGAGATCGATGAAGGGTATTCGAAAACGTTCGGGGTGACAATCCGGAGAGTGGAGAAAAAGGAATTGGCGGAAGTCGCGGATGTATTGGTTGTGTTGTGTGATTTGAATAAGGATACTGTGGGTTCGGTTGGTACGGAGTTTCTGGGGAGGATGAAGAGGAGTTCGATCTAGGTTAATGCGGCACGAGTAAGGCTCTTCGCGGCGAAGTCAGTCTGTCAGTGAGAGGGGCCAATCAATGAGTAGTGACCGATAGTGAAGTCGGAGGACCTAGCCGAGGCGTTGGAAAATGGGACGATATGGGGTGCAGGGTTGGATGTGATAACGGGGGAACCGGGGTTGGTGGGACCATCCGTTGGTGAAAGCGAAGAACTGTACGTAGCTTGCTTCACTTTGCGTCATTTCGGGCTGAGTCGGAACGGCTTCTAATGTTTGCTGCTTAGGTGTGGTACTTCCTCATATGGGATCAGGGGACAGAAGATGGCGGAGCTGTGTGAGTTCACAATCGTCAGTGAAATACCCGGCTGACGGGGTTAGGTGTTCGGAACGCGATTAATGGAGCGAAGGGGGAGGCACTCGTCGCAGAGGTCCGAGGCTGAGCGACCGAAACTGTTCAAATGTTTCCCTCTTAAAGCCTAAAGAGAACGATGGGGATCGTTTGAATGCACACATCGCCCGTCCATCACGTCCAGTCAGATCCTTCTTTCGGCCTCCCGTATAAAGGAGCACAGGACCGGGATCCGAGCGAAGTCGTTTCTCCTAAACGACCTCACAGCTTCCCATTCATCTCAGCTTGAGAGGCCTGGGCAAAGTTCATAAATTGTTGGACCGAAGCGATGGACGCCCTGAGCGATCGAACATCGCCCGATGATGATCGTGACCGAGATCAGAGTATCGCGGGGGAAGAAGGGGAAGGTCGGAAGTTGAGCAACAGTGCGTTCCCACTGTACCGGACGACTTTTTTGCTAAGTTTCACTTGTCATGTAGGAGCATGCGTGAGCTTAGAGAAGGGATTCATCATTGAAAACACTAATCTCACGCCCTCCTGCGTTGTCAGGACTTCTGCCACCGGATGAAGATGAAATGTATAGGCAAGGAACAACCACCTTGTAATCGATGTCGACAGGCTGGACATCAGTGTACTTTTGATGGACCGAGGAAGTCAAAGAGCTCGAAGGTCGAGGAGTGGGTCGTTGCTCTGCTTCAGATCAGCTGAGCACTGAGCAGGCATCGCTGACATCGCTCAGTCGGCTTCGATTGGTCGAAGCCCAGATGGGAGGGATGCAATCCGCCTTGGAAGAGCTGCTTCAGCTTCAACGAGCGGCTGTTCCTGGGACGATGCCTTTACCACAGCACAGATTCAGTATGGCTGAAGGTAAGTGCTCTTGCAGTCGAGTTGCTTCCTGCTGATCTACCGCCACAGCCTCCGGGACAAGCTTGCACCCCACCCCAACAGAACCATGCACAACCCCTCAAACCCTCCTCTCCCTTGAATCGCTTTTCGATCCAACTGCACCAAAAAATCCCAGCCCACAGCGACCCTATTCCTCAGCACCCAATGTCGAAGTCCTCTACACCCAACCTCACCCCCAACCTCCACCACAACCATTACCTATACCCCAAACCCAACCTCAGCTCACCCCAAGCTGGGCCAAACCTATCGAAACCATCCCCTCATCCGCCCAAGCATCAGACGACGAAGATGATATTGACCCCCTGACAGCTTCAGCAATGGGACCTTGGGATAACATGTTCTCCTTGGCCGAAGCAGCTCGACTCAAGCAGGATGGTCATCTCCTACGGGAGTCGAAAATACACCCTTTCGACTTCTCTACAAGAGATTTCGATGGTAGTCCTGACAACAGTCGAGGGAAGAAGAGAAAGAGGATGAAGATGGGGACTGGGATGAACGATGACGAGTTCCTGGAGATGAAGAGGGCTTTGCCGATGCAGAGGGGGAATCAGGTTCATGCTTTCAAGGATGCTATTGAGATGGGGATCTGTACGGTTGAGAAGGGGAGAGAATTGTTTGACCTGTAGGCGGGATTACCGATCGAGGTCGTTGCGGCGCTAATCGTGATTCTGACAGGTTCATACAGGGCTGTTTGGTGTACATGCCGTGCTATGATCCGGAAGTTGACACCTTTGACAGGTAGGTCCCCATCCATCGTTGATCAAAGATCGACGGCAATCTACCGTGGCTACACTGATAGCGACTCACGACTCGTTAACGTTCGTCGCATGTAGCCTACGCTCCCGCTCCCCCTTCTCCATCACCGCCCTGATCATGGTCGGCGCCAAAGTCCTTGACGCAGGCGGACCCGTCTCCCCTCTACAACGTAAAGCCCGCGAACACGCCGAGAAGATCGGAATGTCCACCCTCTTCACCCCCGTAGCCCGGATCGAGGTGGTTCAAGCGATGATCGTTTTGGCCAGTTGGGGCGATACGAGTTGGCGTCCTGGTGGGCATGCCATGCGGATCGCGATGGATATGGGGTTGTATAGGTGTTTGCCTTTGTTGTCTCAAGGTGGGATGGGGAAGGGGAAGAGAGGGGTTGAATTGAGGGAGGAGTGGCCGCTTGTCGTTGGGGCGAGGGTTTGGCTTACGGTGAGTCGTCTTACTTATACGCGTTGTCTGAAGCTGAAATGGGTTTCAGCTATACAAGATGGAGCTAGAGTAAGTTTCGGAGGGTTGGCTGAGGCTGACATCTAGGATGGCCTTTAACCTCGGTCGACCGGCGCTTTTCGCAGGGGAAGAGACGATACTACATTGTCGCGCTTTCCTGGCGCATCCGCTTGGCATTCAGACCGATAGTCGACTGGTGGCCACTTGCGAGCTCTTGACGGCAAGACGTGAGAAGATTTTTTATTTCCTCTTCATGGCTTCAGACCGGAAATTCACTTGTCCCTTCCTTCATCACTGACTGTTGGTGTTCAGTCCAGCTCCATCAGCCTTTCGCCCTCATTCCAAATGCCCCAAACATCATGACCGATCTCGACGAGAAGCTTGCTCGTGCGAATGAAGGGGCTCAAGCGTGGTTTATCCATTGGAATGAGTATTACGAGGAGCGTGGGGTGCCGAAAGGGTCCTTTCTACGAGAGTCTCGTTAGTTTCTTCCGCTTGCTTTGAGCTCTACTGATGGATCAGTGATCACCGGTCGTTGTGGTGCCGAGTGAGGATTACTCCATGAGGCAGGATAGGAAGCTGATGAATGTAGCTTGTATTGTAATTCCCGCCTACTTCACGGAGTCCGGAACAAGAGGGACGTTGCGCAGATGACGAGCGAACGGAGAGACAAGTTGATCGTCGCTGTGAAAGCTGCGGAGACGCTGGTCGGGATGTGTCTTCGGTCTGAGCAGGTGAGCTTGCTATTTCCTGCTTGGATCAGGTTGATACAGGTGTTAGTATACGAGAAACTTCCGATTCGGTGAGTAGACGCATCGTTCTCACAGGGGTTTAGCTGATCGAGCGACTAGCCAACTTGTATACGCATCTTAATATCGCTTTTGCTGCGAGGTTCTTGATTCGGATGACGAGTCTCGTGCCCGAGGCGGTCAACTCGCGGCAGATTGGGAGGGACGTGGAGAAGGTTGCCCATATGCTTACTCAGGGTGCGTCTTGACTCCTAACTTGCTTGGCGGGAAGTATTTCGTATATGCCGCTTAGATCCGCATAGTGCCCGGCTTTCAATTCGCAACGTTCCTACGGGAGGTGATCACCCGAGCAAGACAGCACAACGTCCTCCCTCCCCCTTCCAAACCGCCATCTCCTACACACGGTCTCGCTCCCCTACCTCGATCCGCTACGTTCCCGGAGAAAGACACGAATTCTCCCGCCTTCCCCATCGTACCCGACCCGTTTATGTTCACCAATACCACCCCGACGTCAATCGAAGCTCAACCTTTCGACTTTTCGTATGCTGAGCAGTTGTTTTCGCATCCTGGCAGAATGTCCGATCCGTCGCTCGGATTCGTAAGTATATCACCGTCAAGAACCAATGCTGAAGAATGCTGTAGTCATTTGACAATCCCCTGGAACAGAGCGGACTAGTCGATGAGGCGTACAACCTCGACGCCTGGTTCCCCTTCCCACCTCTCGGTGAGTCCCATCCCTTCGGAAAAGACAGAGCTGATGCGGGTTGCAGAGACTGACCAAGCTGGCCGGATGCAGGTAAGTCCCGGAGATGGTGGGAGTGCCAGTGTTGGTGCAGGGGTGAATGGCGGGTTTGGGGATGCTAGTGGTAGTCGGGTATGGTGGTGAGGCGATCTTGGCTGGAGTGACGGAAGATACGGAGCAACCGTTGCATTTGATGGAGATCTACATGGCTGAAGATCCCAAAGATAGTACTGCCTGATACGTCTTAATAGTTGTTCAGGTTGACGGAGCACCGCTACTCACCGGTACTGGGGTGCAGCTTCTAATTTGGACTCTTTGTCGGAGCCGTCTGAAACGATCTCGGTGTACTGAGGTTTCTTATAGTGAGCGTAATACAGGAAAACGGATTTTGAAACCGAGACTAACCATTCACACACCCGGAGTTCAGCTCGTCTTCCCCTGCGCTTGCCTGCGCTTCACCCTTTCCGCCATGAGTTCCGCCCAAGGATCTTCGCAATGACTTTCCTTGAAGAACCCTCCTTCGCCTTGTCCTCCGCCTAGTTCTCGGTCATATTCACCCACACCTCCACCTACTCCTCCTCTGCCTCGTTCAGCTCCGCCTCGACCGCCTCTTCCTCCTCGGAAACCTCGACCGCCTCGACCCTCAGATTGGTTGTACGTTACTTGCTCAGGAGAAGCAGTAGGATCGGATTGAATGGGTCGGCTCGGAAGGTGGACAGCTGGCTCCATCACCTCATCAGGTCTGGTAGGGGATGGAGGATCAGGCCGCTTCTCGGCATCAGCTTTCCGTCATTTAAAGGAATAACTAACATACCTTCATACCGCCGTTCAACTCAAATCCTTCCCCTATACCTCTATCAGGAACTTCATGATCACCTCCTCTCCCAACACGTCCACGAGCTCGTTTCCCACCTCCTACAGCACCTCTTGGTCCCCTCCCAGAAGGAATTCCGCGCGAGGAACTAGCTTGTGCAGATTCGGGAGTAGGCTTAGAGGGGAGTTGAGAGGGTTTGCCGAATGATGTTGGGAGCCCGAGGTTATCCATCTTCCAGTGATGGTATATACGAAAGGCAACGGAAACCTCGTCTTGTGAATAATTCAAAAGATAGAGGTAGAATCACGTATCCCAAATTGCAAGGCAGAATACTCGGGCATGAATAACACAATAAGCCTTTCGTTTTCCATGTAGAACCGGTTTTCCGCACCAAACCGCATCTACATCTACAGTACGAGCCCAAAACCTCCTTCTCAAGCTTCTTCCTCTTCCGCACCACCTCTCCACGTCGACTACTCCCTTCATTGGGCAGGGCCAGAAATGTCAACCGAAACTCCTCCACCACTAACTGCTCGCCTATCCTCCTCAATCAAATCAACCGCTTACACCTTAACATCCCCCTTCCAACCCGCCGAGAACGAATTGGCCAGATGGAGGAGGACTTTTGAGCGGTTCGCGAAAGAAGAGAAGGATGGGAAGAAGTTTGTGGCTCTTCCCCTCTCTTTCACTCTCCCCGGCCCGTCTTCTTCTCCACTCGGTACTCGAGCTCGAGCCTTGGATGAGCGTATTGGGAGTTTGGATGAGCGTATTGGGAGTTGAGCGTATTGGGAGTCGAGCTGATTTGGCTTTGGGATAGGTACCTCAATCCGAGCCAGTTTATCGATGCTATCGCTCCGACTGATGAGGGCTTTTCGAGGATACATCGGGAGCAGTACTCAATCTGTATGTGAAGCTTCGGGACTGAGGCTTGGTATGGCTGAAGAGGTGGACGACAGTGTTTCGAGTTGCGGATGGGTCGAGAAGAGGGTTGGTCTCTTATGAGGACTTTGTGGTTTTCGAGACTCGTTCGTCCGCTCCTACCTCTAAGCATGCCGAAACTAATGTCGCACGTACAGTATTGAAACGGGTATGTCTTTTGTTCGTGCCCGAATGTGATTAGCTGAAGGCGAGAAAAGCCTGATGCGGACTATCAACTCGCTTTCCAAGTGTTCGACGTGTAAGTCTCAAGCCTATGCGAGACTTCTCAAGTGAATGTTGACGCGGGGTCTTAGGGATGCGTCTGGCTCGATCGACTTTGATGAGTTTAAAGCTGTTCTTTCGGCCAACACGGCCGCTAGTGGAATCCGTGAGTTGGTCTGAGGAGCCACTGGATCTATGAGTACTGAGCTTTCCCTCAGCCTTCGACTTTGAGTGCGATTGGATGAAGCTTTACGTTGGGAAGAAAGGCGGGACGCATGTTTTGGGATGTAAGTGCCGTGCTGAGCTCGGGGATTATGCTGATCTAGATGATCTCCCTCAATTCCACTTCCTCCAACCTCATCTGCCTATCAAACCCATAATGTCCTCTTCACAATCGCCTCTACCACCCGACATACCTAACGTCACCTTCTCTTTGCATATCTAGACCACGAATTCACCCAGCTCATCAAGGGGTACCAAGGCGAGCGACTCCGACAATCCTTCCACTACTTCGACCGAGATGGAGATGGGTACATCAACCCCGATGAGTTTCAGGGGATCATCGTGGTCAGTCTCTGTCCGGCGAAACATATCCTATGGATGGTCTTGCCCGGCAGGCTGAAGCTTGTACAGGAAATAGCGGGACATAAGCTCTCCGACTCGGTATTGGATCGACTGCCGACACTATGTACGATGAATCCGGGAAAGAAGATCAGCTATTCAGAGGTTATCGCGTTCCACAATAGTGGGTACTCTCACTCCGAGGCGACTTGCGAGCTAATGATTTCTCCTAGTCATTCGAGGTAGATCCCTGCTCCGATTCCTCCTATCTCGTTTGGGCTGAAGCGAGAATTCCATCCGCAGAAATGGACGCAGTCGAGCGTATCATCCAACATGCTGTCCGAAGGTCGAAAGATGGCCGGATAGACGTGTCGGACTTTCTCAACGAGGCAGCGGCTAGCATGCGGTATGGAATGTTTACGCCAATGGAGGTGAGCTGTGTCTTCCGACCTACACATGATTGACAGAATTGATCCTTTGCTAGGCAAATATCATTTGGCACTTTGCATCTCGGGGAGGGATGGGTGCATCACAACGACTAGGCCTGGCGGACTTTCAGGCGCTTCTTGATGCCAAGGTAAGTAACCGTTCTACGACCCAACGTGCCTACCAAACCTGACATGACATTTTACGCAGTGGCAACCTCCCCAAGCGGCATTCTCTTCAGATATGACAACATCAGCTTCCTTCCTCTCACAAGTGGCTGAATCAACGTACAATTTCGCTCAGGGAGGTATAGCGGGAGGTATTGGTGCATATGCAAGTTGCGCTTGGTTCCGGTCAACCGAGCTGACATTTGCGACTAGGCGGTCTATCCTATCGACCTGGTCAAGACTCGGTAAGTCATCCTCGCTGCCCTATGTCTCAGGTCACTCATGGGCGAGGTCTCTCGGATATCGCTGATGATTGGCTTCCAGGTTACAAAACCAACGGTCCACAGTCGTTGGCGAAGTCCTCTACCGTAACGCAGCAGATTGCATACGAAAAGTATACGCGAACGAAGGCGGAGTCCGAGCGTTCTATCGAGGGGTCACGCCCCAGCTCATTGGAGTGGCACCGGAGAAGGCGATTAAATTGACTGTCAACGAGTTGATTCGGAAAAAGGCGACGGATCCGGAGACGGGGAGAATACCGCTATATATGGAATTTGTTGCAGGAGGGACAGCGGGCGGGTGTCAGGTCGTATGTCTGTTTACTTGGGCCATGCGAACTTCAAATTGACGGAGGTTCGGGGTAGATCGTTACGAACCCCTTGGAGATTACGAAGATCCGGCTGCAAATGGTAAATTACAGATAAAGCATACTTGAGCCAATGCTGATATGAGTAGGCGGGCGAGCTCACACGAGCAGAAGGAGGCGGAGCTGTTCCACGAGGTGCAATACATATCATACGGCAACTGGGTCTAGTTGGGTTGTACAAGGTGTGTGTCTCTGTTCTCAGCATTCATTCAGTACTGATCAATTTCAGGGAGCAACGGCGTGCTTCATTAGAGACATCCCTTTTGTGCGTATGCTGTTTGGCATCATCGATGTGCTGACCCGTAGTAGTCCATGATATATTTTACCGCGTATGCTTTCCTTCGTTTCGCTATGGCATATCGCTGACTCGTCTCAAGATACGCACATCTGAAAGTATGTCTCGGCTGGCCGGCTAGAACCATTTCCTTTCTGACGGAATGCCTAGAAAGACGTATTCCATGAAGGACGGAGAGGAAAAGTCTTGAGCTTCGGAGAGCTTTTGACTGCAGCGGGAGTTGCTGGAATGCCTGGTGGGCGTTATTGCCGCATACTTCCGTGGAGGCTGACCTTATTTGTCGTATAGCTGCATATCTGTACGTCTTGCTTCTGCTTTCGAAGACAGACAGCATTGACGCATGCTCTCCATGACAGGACAACGCCAGCTGGTCAGTATTTTCCTTATAGGAAGTGAACTGGAGGTTGACGCTCTCCATATAGACGTTGTCAAGACTCGGTTACAATCGCAGCAACGGGCGGGACAAACGGTTTATAACGGCATATTCGATGGGTTGCGAAAGATCTTCCAGGAGGAGGGGTTGAAAGGTGGGGTACTGTAATCATTTGCACAGAGTATTGCTGATCTGGCGCAGCATTGTTTAAAGGTGGTCTCGCTCGGTCAGTCCCGCTTCTAGCTCACTCGAGTCTCGTTTTTGAGGCATTGATTGCCTTTTCATCGGATTGATTGACTTGATTTGCTAATCCTCTTTCCAGTGTTGTCCGCTCCTCCCCCCAATTCGCATTCACGTTAGTTACCTACGAACTCCTTCACAAACACTTCCCCTATTCCGGCACATCACAAGCAGCAGTACCGGCCCGACCAGCCCGAGCGACAACCGATATCTCTCGAATACGGGCACGGAATGCGCTTAGGATATTGCTAGATTGTTCCAGTCGGTTTGGGATGGTCGATTCGAGTGCTGCTGCGAGGGGTGTTGGCGGATTGCCGAAGGCACTGAGGGCGTGAAGGACCGAAGCTGCATACACGCCAAGGTATAACCTGTTTCTTGATACCTCCAAACATACGCATACACTCAGACAAGCATTCATTCCCCTACAACCGGCCGCAAAGCATCCAATTTTTCAAAGCATCGTCGAAGTCCGCTTAATACCCGCACCAGACGACGCACCAGAGGTCGCCAACGTAACTGCTCAGATACTCAACGCATAGAATACTGGATTTGAGACGTGGAACAACGTGTCTGAACTGCGAGAGTCCGCCGGCAATCGCCTGGGAGGGTCGAGCGACCGGAGCGAACCGGGCCGTGTGCCGTGAGCGGGGTGAACAGACTTTTGGCTTTCTGAGCAACGTCTCTTTCACATTCTAATTGTACATAGCGTGTCTGGTCGATATGGTTCAGCTCAAGCCCAATGCCTTCATTGCTAACCCTTTCAAGACCCGTGAAGATGTCGAACGGGGATGCAAAGCGCGTGAGTCGATACCTTACCATCCTGCTTCAAAACGAAAGACCAAAAGCTAATCCCTCACTCAGTGCTCGACCCTCTAGCAGCCCATACTTCCCCAGGAGGCGCCTTAATAGACCTTTGCTCAACAGCAACGCACTACGATGTCCGTGCAGTGGCTCTCGAGACTTTTGCCAGGCCTCTCTGGGGATTGACGAGCCTGCTACTTGGAGGAGGGGAGTATGATGGTTTAGATCGTTGGATGAAGGGTTTGGCTAGTGGCACTGATCCCGATGGTGAGGAGTATTGGGGTGGAGCGAGGGCGAAGGATCAGAGGATGGTTGAGATGAGTCCATTGAGTTTCGCGGTGGCTCTTGCGCCGGAGAAGTTTTACGAGGTGAGCGAAGCGAGCTACTCTAGCCCAAATAATCTTCTGAAACTCATGGGTGGTCCCATAGTGTCAGAGTGAGAAGGCTAAGAAGGATATCGCCGCTTTCCTCGAGACATGTATAGGTAAACCCATGCCTGATAGTAAGTTCTACTTTCCGTACCTCTCCCCACTTTCCTTGCATGGCTGATGGGTGATTTCCCTAGCCAATTGGTTATGGTTCCGAGTTTTCGCCAACCTTGCTCTCCGCTCAATCCATTCCCCTTTGTTCAACCCGACTCAAATGTCACGAGACCTGGCCCGACTCGAGGAATTCCAAATGCAAGGACACGAAGCGGTTGGAGACGCCGATGCGAGTAAAGGATGGTCGAATGATGGTCCCGAGGAGGTCTTTCAGAGGGATTATTATTCGAATAGTTTTGCGATTCAGTTTGCTCAGCTTACCTATTCGAGGGTGAGTCGGACTTCCCAGCTCGACCTTTTAGAGTTAATGGATCGTGAGGGAAGGAGAGAAGGTGAGGTGATGAATTCGACGTAGATGTGTAAAGAAAGCGATCCGGAACGGGCGGAGAAATATCGTCAACGAGCGAGAGATTTCGTCCTCGACTTCATCTATTACTTTGCGGATGATGGTGAGTCAGTCGTCCCTTCGACTCTTCCTTGATCTGCTTTTTCTCCCGCCCCTCCAAGTTCATCCATCGCATTTTAGTTCCTCCCCCTTACGCTTCCCTGCACTTCATGACTCTCCTCTACTTCTTCTACCTCCTCCCTTCTATTTTCTTGCTTCTTGAACTCCTTCTCCTCTTTTCGATACTCAGCCACGTATCACATTCTCTGCCTCTGACTCGCTTCCTCTCTACGCTCTGTTTCGTACTAATCCCACCTCCAGGCGCCGCGATCCCATTCGGCCGATCCATGGTCTACCGCTTCGCCGTCATCTCAACCTTCTCCGCCTTGCCCCTCGCCGACCTCTCACCACCCGCACCTCTTGAATGGGGTCACATCAAAGGTCTTGTGCTCCGTCATCTTCGATCTTGGTCGAGCAATCCCGATATCTTCAGGAGCGATGGGACTTTGAATATCGGGTATGGGTATGATAATATGAACATGACGGAGAACTACAACGCGCCGGGTGAGTCGATCCTGCCTTATCAGAGCAATGTAGGGACTACGGTGCGGTATGGATGTGGTGGCAGCCGCTCGCTCGGCTGACGCCTCGCTTTGCTCGTCGCAGGTTCTCCGTACTGGTGTACCAAAGCCTTCGCCTGCCTCTCCGTCCCCTCCTCACACCCATTTTGGTCTTCACTCGAACTCCCCTGGCCGTCAACCCAATTCAAACCGCTCAAAGCTCTCCCCGACCCTTCCCACATCATCTCTCGCCTCGGATCACACACTTTCCTCCTCTCATCCGGACAATCCCCGCATTACCCTATGCGACACGGTTCTGCGAAATATTGCAAGTTCAGTTATTCGAGCAAATTTGGGTTTTGTTGTTCGACGGGTGATGGGAGTTTGGAGCAATTGGCTGGGGATTCGATGTTGGCTTTGAAAGATAAGGTCGCGGATAGGGAGTGTGATGGTGAGACCTGGAGGGTTAGGAGGGTACCCATTTATTCGGAAATCAATGGGAGGGGGACGAGGGAAGTTCATCTCAGATCTGGATGGAGACCTTGGCCCGATGTCGAGGTTGAGACTTTCTTGATACCCCCGCAAGACGCTTCGCCAAACTATTACCTCCGAGTACACAAGATTACGACGAAACGAGAATTACTTACTTCTGAAGGAGGATGGGCGACTTATGGTCAAGGTCCGGATGGTCGAGCACTGGTCCAGGCTTTTTCGGGGGAGACGAGTCGAGGAGGGATTGAAGAGATTGGTTCAGCCCGAGCGGTGACTTCGGCCGGTACGGTTGGAGTGGTTGATATCGCAATCAAGGATGGAATGGGAGATCGAAGAGGGAGATTGGTACAGAGTGATCCGAACTCAAATGTCATCTTCTCGAGGAGTGTGCTACCGAGTCTGCTTGGGGAGGTTGAAGAGGGTGTGACTCGGATGGCTACGGCTGTGTTTGGAATGCCGGAGGTTGAGGGGAAGGTTAGGGATTGGGAGACGGAATGGGGGAGGGTACCGGAGGTGCCGAAGTATGTGTTTGAGTGAGGCGAAGGCGTCATCTGTAGAAGGGATGCTACTATCGTAGGCGGAGTCGTTCATTCATGCACGAGGGCGATCGAACTCTCTAGTACGAACACATCGCAGCGCAGTGGATAAACGATTGGGAGCACAACGCCTGGAAGGGCTAGGCACATTGACAAATATTGAAGCTGGTCATTTGGAGGATGAAACGTCGTGCCCTACAATGCAAAAGCCAGCCAGGACGTTTCGTACGAAAAGCATCATATATACATCACTTCAAGCTTTCATAACCGACGTGACCAGCACGCCCCTTCACATCACACTACACGCCATACTTACACGCTCACAGCTGGACGGGCGTCGGCGTGAAGTCGCAGCCGGTGCAATCCGTACTGAGTCCATCCGGTACAGTCTTGTTTGCCCCGTCCGTCGGATAGTCCCGGTAATACTGACCAAGCGCGTTGAGATCCCCATTGGTATCCCAGAACCGTCCGCCTTTGGTACTACTCGCATCGTCTGCCGAGTTACTCACCCATGCGTACCTTTCCACCCTCGGATTGTTTTCCAAGTACGGGATGACGAGGTTGATATAATCGGCTATTGCTTTCTCGGAACCCCAACCTTGGATGTTATCCACCCACACAGAGGGGATCGAATGGTTATTCGCGAACTCGATGATGTCCGCGACGTAGCTCTGGAACCTGTCAAACGCTCCGCCAGGTCCGCCATCCGTGGTACCGAAATCGTGGAAAGAGATGAAGCCGATGTCACAACCCGTGCAACCATCGAGAAACCCGCTGAGGAAGTCCCAATCTTGTTGAGCGCATAGACTCGTCGGCGCGCTGACCGTGAAATTGGCGGCGAGAGGTTGGATCGTCGTCTTCCAATGGGTGACCGCCTCCTCGGGAGTCAACTGATAAGGTCCAGGAGTACCCGCCTCCCCGTAAGCTAGGAGGTACTTCTCCCCTGGGTACGACTCAGCTTCCGAGATTGCCGCTTGGTAATAAGTGTCCGTGTAACTGTTCCAATGGTATACCTGCGGGACGAATTGTAGCTTGCCGAGGTTTCCAGGAGGAGCCTCGTTGTAATCTCCAATCCAGATGACGTTGCCCTCCTGATTGAAGCTGTTGACAGCATAGGTCGTGGCTTCTCCGAGCTGGACGATGCCGCGCTTCTTGCCCGGTGGGAACGTCTTGGGGACGAAAGAGGGGTTGGCGGGGTTGACAGGAGCGCCATTCGAGGTCGAAGTCCCGGTCGCGTTAGCTGAACTGTCGGTGGTACTGGTGGAACTGTCGGAAGTGCCAGCGGAGGTATCGGTGGTGTTGACAGAGCTCGTGTCGGATGAGGAATCGGAGGGGGACGCCGATGAGGAGCTGTCGGTGGGGGAAGCAACGGCGGAACTGTGGGTGGAAGAAGTGTCGGCGGAGCTGTCGGAGGGAGAGATGTCGGTGGAGCTGGACGAGGGCGATGCAGCGAGCGCGACGTCAGACGGCGATGCGGCGGCACCAGAAGCGGAGGAGTCGGTGGCGTCGCACGCGCGACGAGAGAGTCCGCGGCCAGGTGCAGCGAGGGAGACGAGTGCGAGAGTGAAAGCGGCGAGGATAAGTGGGGAGAGTACCATGATGAGGGGGATCGGTCAGGCAAGCTGTAAAGATCATTAGCTGCGCGATCTACCAGACGAGCATAAGCCGTCACTCACCTCACGTAGAGAAGGGAAGCTCTAGATCGAATCGAAGTGTGCGCTTCAAAATGATTGTTGGAGGATGCCTGAATTGTTCGCAAGTAAGTGAGTGAAAGTGGTTGAGATGTTCTGTCAAAGAACGAGAAGAATCTATCTTCGACTGGGTACGAAAAGCGATGACAAAAAGGAACGTACTGCACCGCTCTTTTTTGACCGAACACCTTAAATTCGGGGTTGCGGGGTTGGATGAGTCGGACGGGGAGATGACCCTCAATTTATTACACCGTTTGAGGGGTCGTTCAATCTTCACTCCGCGACCCCTCGCCCCGAATCAATCAATCCGTCTATCAATCAATCCGTCTATCGAAATTGACCCGATGTTCCCCTGCGAATTGGAATCGAGGGCATGGTACCTTTAAGAAGTGGCGTGAAACAGATGTATAAGCAATGGTGGAGAAAATCTACCCAAAGGAACCTATACTATACAAGCAGTGTAGCCGGAGGCCCGAGCGGAAGCAAGAAGGGAGCCGGGGATCAGGGCTCGAACAATCTGAATACACCACGGACGATCCGGCCCCGGTACGACAGCGACTTTCTCCCCCGGGATCGGAACTTTCTCCTCCTATCCGATGTATATTATTATTCTATACTACCTACCTGCTTCGAAAACGACGATTCACCCTCAGTTCCAACTATAGGATCTATCTCATCAGCCGGGTAAACATCCCATGGTCCGCCATGATTACCCAACCACAAAAGCTAGAGCGCGGTCCATTCCCCTCATCACCCTGACCGGTGCATCCGGGGCCGGTAGAAGAAGAATCCTACCGTCAAAATAGTGGCTTTCTATCTTGATCCATGAGAAATCCAAAGGTCTGGAGATCAACTTAGACTGCTCGAAGCTTCTTCGACATCGCCTCGCTCTCAGTTTCCACCTCGGTCCACCTCCGATATGCTCTTCACCAAAACCCTTGGCGCTCTCGCGCTCCTTACCCCTTCTCTCGCTAGTCTCATCCCCTCGCCTGAGCAGATCATCAACGAGGTCAACCATCTCCTCCATTCTGCTCCTTCCCCTCTCACCATCGACCACGGATACTTCGACCAGCTAAGCGGAATCAAGCGAAAGCATTGTACCCTCAAATCGCTCGGGAGTGACGATCAAGATGATACAGACAACTTCCTCGAAGCCGTCTCAAAATGCGGTAAAGGCGGTATCATCCATCTCCCAGATCCAGTCTAGTAAGTCCATATCCCTAACTCAAGCTGATCCTCAGTACGATCACTCGTCCAATTACGATCGAGTTGACCCACTCAACACTTGACATCCACGGCTTCCTAACCTTCTCAACCGACATCGATTCCTTCCTTACCAACCGAATCGAATTCCCATTCCAAAACCAATCCTTAGCATTCGTCATCACAGGACACTCATTCATTCTCGACGGCCACGATACAGGTGGAATAGACGGTAACGGTCAAGTATGGTACGATTGGGCGAAGGATTATGGCAATAAATTCGGAAGGCCTATGTCTTTGGCGATCCAAGGGGCGAAAAATGTGGTGGTGAGGAATTGGACAGTCAAGCAGCCTCAATTTTGGGCTAGTATCGTAATTGAATCGGAGAATGTGCTGTTTAGAGATGTGTACATCAACGCGACGTCATTCAACCCGGAGGTGAGCATATTTCCTCGGGGTTGGATTGGGTTGGGTTGGGTTGGGTGGTTGAGCTGATAAGGTATTGACAGTCAAAAGTGGATGACAAGAATTGGTTACAGAATACGGATGGGTGTGATACCTATCGTAGTCATAACGTGACTTTCGGTGAGTTTAGTTGCCAATTATTATATCTGTGGGTCGGTATCTCGCTAATGATAAGAGTAGAAAACTTCGTCTACCAAGGCGGAGATGACTGCCTCGCGTTCAAGCCGAACAGCACGATGATCACCGCCCGTAACGTCTCATGCTACGGTGGAACCGGTATAGCCTTCGGGTCGATCGCGCAGTATGAGGGTGCCGTGTGTTTTCCTTCTCCTTACTCGATAAATGCTGACTCTTCACTTCACTCAGTACGACATCATTAAAGACGTCCTGCTCGAAGATATCAAGCTTTACCCGTCCTCGCAGTGTCTCGGATACCAAGGTATCTACTTCAAGTCATGGATCGGGTATGCTCTTCCTCTTGGGCTAGACCAGTACTGATCCGCAAACAGCGAATCTCACGGTACACCACCGAACGGCGGAGGCGGTGGCGAGGGGTACTGCCGGAACATGACGGTCAAGGACGTGTATATGGAGGATATCATGCATCCTATCGCTGTGGATACTTCGTCAGTCCTTCTCTACCGGAGAGATCTCTCAGAAAGGCTCATGCTGCTCCAGATTGACTTACCTGCCCGACGTGAAGGGAAGACCAAGCATCGCGCCTAGCAAGTTCGAGTAAGACAAGATTCTGCCTCCTCATCTCAATGTTCCGCGTTCTCTGGCCTTCCTCTCTCGTTTATCGTATCATCGTATCAACACGATAGATAGCTGACGGATACACTTACAGATGGTACGATATCCACCTCTCAAACCTCACCGGTACCGGCTCCTTCAACCGTATCGCCTGGATGGACTGTTCCAAGCTCTCACCATGCCACGACTGGACGTTCGATCGGATCGATATCAAACCTGGAAAGACGGATCATCCTGAGATCAGTTGGGTCTGTAACAACTTCGTGATGGATGGGAACGATGGATTGGGGCAGTGTCATCCGAGTAATTCGAGTTTGGAGACGGATGCTGGAGGGACTTTGTAGAGACATTCAACTGCATGGGAGGGAAGATTGGTATCTGTTTCGATCTCCTAGAATCTAGATGATATATGACATTGGACGGATGAAAGACCCGGACAAAAGAGGGGTATAAGGGGAGTGTTTCGGATGGTACGGGCGACGTGGACTTCGGTGCGGATGATTGGGATGTCCTAAAGTATAAAAACGTCTCCCTCCCTCACGCCGTGGAGTGTAAGGGAAAAAGTTTGACCGGGTGCGAGGGGGCGCGCTCTTCGAAAGGAGTTTCCCAGACGTCTTTTATAGTTAGCCATCAGTACTCCTCAAACGTCGTCAGCTTGGCTCCAGCCCGCACCAATGCATACGTCGTCCGCATCGACCTGAGATTTTCGAATCGAAAGTGTAGGGGTCCTTTGAGCGGAGAAGGTGCAGGTTGGGCAGTATCCGATGCGGAACGTTGAAAACCCATATTACTACAGCCATCAGTACTCCCAAGAAGCTGTCTGCTCGCTCGAGACCGCACCCTCGCTATCGGAACCCGCAACGATTCTGTAATCCTCGACAAAATTGGGTGGGGCAAAGAAACTTCGAAACAGTGCGGACGGCGATGTCGGGGGTGCGGTACTCGAGTACAGTCAAAAAGATGTCTAGAGGTAGCTTTCAGTATTCCCTTCACCCTGTCAGCTTCGCTAGATACCGCACCTTCTCCATCGTCACCCGCATAGCTTTGGACTTCTTGAGCCAAAGGTATGCTGGATGAAAGCTTTGGGAGGATGCGAGCGGCGAGGGCGAGGGTGCGGAAATTCGTGCCGACGTACATGGATAGCTAGCTGTATGTCCTGGCTATCTACTGTGAGGATCCCCAGCTCTCCACATCTCCGCCTTGCCCGTTTGCATCGTTTTGAAAGTACTGAGCCGTAACGTATGGGGAAAATTCGAAACGGTGTGGACGGCAAAGGCTGTGATGCGGAGCTTCGTGACGTCTGTTGGGGTGAGTCACACACTTTGTATATATGCTATTAGCTCCGCATCATACGGCATCCTTCCTATCGGCGTTTCTGCATCGATTTGAAGGTTTCAATTAGACGAAAGGTATAGAGAAGGTGTGGAAAGCAACCGTCCTTATAGAACTCACCACCTCCAATATGAATATCTTGTTATTGGGGGTGAGTTACGTAGGATGTGGGGGAGTTTGGGCTATTTGTTGGAAAATGTCACAGGTGTGTGTATAGATCAGTCGCAGTCCCGCTGGGTCTTCTTGAGAGGAACGCTCGACCGTCAGGAATAAAGGCTGCAGTCATACTTTCAGATAAACTTTTGCAGGAAAACATCTCTTGCATCGTACTCCGGATCAGATAGGAGAATCAATATCGACTGATACCCTCTACTCCATTTCCTCTGTTCACGATCGAGCTTCGACTCGTATAGTGACAACCTGACGATGGCTGTGTTCTCGCTTTCTTTTCCCACATACATGAACCCCTGCCCTGCCTATGGAAGACCGCTTAATAATTCGCCATATCATCCTCCCACCATTCCCGGCTCTTCAACCCACATCAGCTACAACGAACCAACTCTTGATCGCAATCGAGAACGAGAACGAATCCACCCACCGCCTTTGCATACTCTCCGTCCCCCAAGAACCTCATCCCAACAGCCGCCATCCCCGTCGCAGACTTCCAAGCCTCTTCATGAGCTCTCGGACTCCGAGCCTTCCCCGTGAACTCGGGCGTATGATTCGCTCGACCTGGAGTGAAGGGGATTCCGAAATGAGGATGACAGGCTGGCATGGCGTATGTCACCTTGACGCCAAACTCAGCTATACTTCCGTGTGTCGCTACGGAGAGGCAGAAGACGGTGGAAGGTGTGCGAAGAAGGACGTACGTTGCCGAAATCGGTTGAGCCTCCTCCAGCGGACCAGTCGTGAAAGAGAAGGTTGACGGGGATGTCGAACATCTGGGATATGGTCGAAGCGTATTCTTCCTGCAAACGACCATGCCACATTAGCTGAAAATCACTCTACGTGACCTTTTCGCAGACGGACTCTAACACTCACAGCTAGAGGCTTGCAATTGCGAGAAGATCATTCATCATGAGATCGGTCGTAACCTTGACCTGACACCCAGTAGCCATCGCAGCGGCCCTGCCCACACTCCTGGTCAACAAAGCTAAAAGGGCACGGGAAGTAAGCCAACTCACTGGAAACAAGGGATGATCTTCTTCTTGAGCTCCTCAACACCCGCAACAGTCGTCGCCCTGACATAGTACTTCATCGCCGCGTGCTCGGGTATGACTACTCTCCTCAGCCCTTTCTTCTTCTCATCCAATGATCAAGCTCAAACCCCCCATTCGGTGCAGCTCCACCATCCGTAATAATCCCGTGCACCCTTTCAATTTCGCTTTCCTTCAGCGTCTCTCATCGGAGCGTACGAGTATCAACCCGGACTCACCGATCATTAGGCCTCAACTGCTGCCTCATCGCACTGATACTCGAATAAGCGATGTTCGCCGCGTCGAGAGCGTTGATCCCATCCCAAGGTGCGCCTGCTGCATGTGAGGTCTTCCCGAAGTATTCAACGAGGATGATGTGGATGGCTAGGATAGGTGTGACGCTACCGAACCCGGCTTGGCCGTGGCCTGGGTGAGACATCATGCAGGCGTCGATGCCAGCGTCTGAGAGGTGGGCGGAGAGGCGTCAGCCGCGGAGAGCGATCCAAAGCGGAACAAAAGGTGAACCATGATTATCATGGGGTCGAGGCGTCACCAAGAAGTGATACGTATCAAGACAAGACCGAAAATGTGATGCGACTCCTTACCATGGATCCACCTGCCACATTGACGGGTCAGCTTTATGTGGGCTCATATCAGGGTCATCGAACTACTCGTGCTGTACCGCTTTTTTCAGCAGATGAGACGACCAGTGCAGGTCTGTGATCCTCGGGGGGAACGGCCTCTCAAGGGCTGCTTCTATGTACGGATATTACAGTGCCTCACCGCGGCAGATGAGACTGACGGTACATCAAATCTGACATTACTATGAGATACACCCCGCACGCTTGCGCCATGAAAATATCAAAACACTCGCGGCAGAAGCGTCCGAAGCGTCTTCAATATCTCCAAGCCGTATCTTCTTCAACGCTCCAAGCCGTTTCTTCTTCAACGCCATCCCGGCTTTCAGTATGGTATCATCCCGACCGCCTTCAAGGCTTTGTCGTTCAGCTTCGGAGGACCGTACGGGTGATTGATATTCCATTCCGCATCCTGATCTCGCTTCGGGATGAAAGTGCAGGGATCATGGCTCTGCGACCATGTTAGCATCTTCACTTTTATAGCGGAAACCCAGGAAGACTCACGGTACCCCACCCTTTGATAAAGTACTCCTTCTTCTTCTCCCGTAGCTCCTCTGACATCCAGTCGAAAGGCTTATAGCATACATCTTATCCGACGTCAATAATTATAAGGGTAGGCATCGGAAGGGGAGCTCACAGACTGCAAAGCGATGATTGTTCGCCTGAGGCGCTTCCCCATAGTGCACCGTCCTCGAGTCCCAAAGGATGAAATCCCCAGGATCGAGACACGGTTTCTCCCACTTACATCCCCTCTCTTCAAGCCATTTGACTTTCGCCTCGTCCAATCGGATATGATCGTGTGATGACCATCCTCCTCTGGGCTAAGATAACCTTTCATCATTTCCCTTCTTTATGGATCCGGGTTTGGCGAAAACTTACCGCCTCGTGCTCGAAAGCCTTCCAAACATCTGTAAACAATTTCACAGACCCGGTCAGGACCTTCAATCCGCCATCTTGCGGCCCATTAGGCAGGATATTGAGCAACCCTTGTATGGCGACGAGGTCGGGTTTGAGAGGGGATTGATCGGAATGTGGCCATGGAGCGCCGTTATTATCGATCTGATCTTTCGGAAGGGGCACTGCTAGATTTCCACCGTCTGCAACCCAGATGAGTGGAATACCCAATGAACGAGAACGTATGGTAAAGAGACGAACCGAAAGATACTGTGAGTTTTTCTGTACCCCAAATCTGTTCGAACAGCTCGACTATCCCGGGCTCGGATTTGATATCCCATACGAACTGAGCGTGTGCGAAAGAGTACCTGAGGACAAATCAGCAGCTGCCCTCCCCTACCTGTCCAAAGGATTACTCACGCAGAGTAGAGACCGCCACTATGGAGACACGAAATCAGTAGAAATCACTGTAGATCGTCATCATCGATGCTCACTTGACATGCCGAGGTAGATTCTTCCTCTGCCAAGTCGCCGGATCATCCCTCTTATACCCAAACCCAAACCCTTCGAGCCAATCATTCGCCCTGCCCTTGTATTCCGAAGCCTTTTCGGGTGTGATGACACTTTTCACGATCGCCCACTATAGAACAAAAGGTAAGGTCACAGAGATCTCGACATGCTTTCGACGACCCACTCCTTTCTCCTCGAGATCGTTCAGCCAGGCGGGAGCGTCCTCCGTCCGTGCGGCCATCTCCACTTTCGCGGTGTGGAAAGGGTTCTCCCATGGGTACTTCTCGGACTGACTGACGACCATTGTTATGTTATGATTATCTTTTATTGTTGACCCGCTGTAGTTTATCAGTAACTCAGTAAGAAAGGAAGAATGTAACCTGGACGGGGACAATTACTCAGACTGCGCCCCCCGCCATTCTCTCCGCATTCCGGGCCGATTCGGAGGTGATTCGGTGAGCGCCGCGCTTTCATGACGTGGCAAATAAGTCGTGAATAGCATTTGCTGCAGTCTCAGTGGCCCAAAATGTGAGCCATTACCAAAATACTTGTCGATAATCTTCGCATCGAGACTTCTAGACTATGTAGACCCAGTGCAATGCCATGGAAGCTTAAGTCTTCTGCCCGGATGGCCGAATGCGCTCCGAGCTAAGGAAACAGAAAAATGGTCTCTTGAACGTACATACCTGTACCCAAGACCCCATTTGAGGAAGACGAAACTACACTATCCCTTCTTACAAACTCCCATCATGACCTCGCTGTCAGACCACGCCCGACTGAAGACTTTCCTGGAAAAGTACCCGTCGATCAAGTATATCAACCATGTCTTCAACGATTATCACAACATACCCCGATCCATGCTCACCACCGTCTCCCGAGCTTTCGATATCGCTTCGGACCCTTCCGGCCATATAGGTGTAACATCATCCCCCTCCGTACTATACTCTGTCTGGAACACTGGGCAATACGATTTTCCGGCCTGGTTCGCGCCGGGAGGTGGATGGGTACCAGCTTGGGAGACGCTCAAACCGACGATCAGAGCGGACATGACATGGCGATGGTGGTCTGTTCGATCAAGGAGACCAAAGAAGATGAGAGCGCTTGGTTTGAGCGGTGTCCGAGATCGATCTTGAGGTGTCTCGTGTTTCGAGCGAAAGAGGAATTCGGATTGGAATTCAAGCTCGGCTTCGAGGTGGAATTCAATCTGCTCGAATCAAAGGATGCGACAGACTCAATACAGGTTGGAAGTGTAGCCTACGCGACTTCTTCAGTAAGGTCACCGGAACTCGACGTGGTGTTTGAGATTGTTGACTTACTCGAGCGAGGGGGAGTGAAGGTTTGGAAATTCCACCCGGAATTTTCGAAGGGGGAGTACGAGATCGCTCTTTCGCCCAATGATCCGATCACAGCGGTCGATGACCTCCTGTACGTCCATAAGGTGATCAAGTCGGTCGCACTCAAACACGGACGACTCGCCACAATGCACCCTCAACCCTTCGTGGATGGTATGAACACCATCGGTCAACACACTCATATCTCACTCAACAACGCCGATCTGTCCGACCAATTCCTCGCCGGTCTACTCGGTCATCTCCGAGGCATCACAGCGATCTTACACGGCGGTTATGACAGTTACGGTACGAGAGGGATAGCCTACGGGACTGGGGATGTAGCATGGTCAAGGGCGAAGAATTCACCAATCACTCAAGTCAGCTCGAATCACTATGAGATCCGAGTCCCGGACTGCCTCGGAAACCCTTACCTCCGAGTCGCAAGTATTCTCGGCGCAGGAATCGATGGTGTAAGCAAGGAATCGAAATTGACGATCAAAGAGTACACCGGGCTGAGCTTGGAACCGATGGAAGAAGATATGCGGAAGGAGTTGGGCGTGACGGATAGGATTCCATCGAGTCAGGACGAAGCGATCAAAGCCATGGAGGGGGACGAAGTGGTCAAGGAAGCATTAGGAGAGAAGTGTTTTGGTACTTATCTGAAGTATAGGAAGGCGGAGGTGAAGCATGCGGTCGGGATGACGAGGGCGGCGAGGACGAAGGCGATCATGGAAAATATCTGAGGTAGGCAATATACGTAGAAAAGAGATGATGGCCTATTCCAATCGGATTTGTGGGGACCGTTACAGTAGATTTGGCATGGAGTGGTAAGCTTCGGTTCGGGTTAGACTGATGAGGGTCCACAGGGTCCATGCACAGTACCGACCGCAAGCATAAGATTCGGGAGACGATGCCAGTTCGTGCTTCGTTCTTAAGGGAAAACCAATACCTTTCGCATACCCCATCCATTCGCATGTCCTGACCGTCCCAGTATATCGGACCTTCAATGTGATAGAAGAACGCCCATTGACGATGGACCAGACTGGGCACTTCCAAATGGCGGGAAGAGCGTCCGAAACGGTGGCTAACGAAGCTCGATCAACGGTTCCTTGTCACCCCGGACTGACTAGGGAGATGAGGAACATGATACGGTAGGGAAGGAAAGAGTCGGGAATCAACCGGATGATTCTTTTGTTAGGCTCTTCTTTCTGCGTCTCGACTGAAGCGACGGTAGTAAACAGCTAACGTTGTTGAGCGGGTGAAGCATATAATATCGTGTGAGATACTGAGATAAGGCTGGTGTAGATTCCTCGCGGCGATGAAATAGCTCTTTTGATGCGATCATTTGGAGTCACTCGATGTCATTGCCACTGTGCACTGGACGTCTCCTGACATACGGTACTTCACACTCCTCCTCGCTTTCGGGACCAACGCCAACGATCAGCAAAGAAATCCCCTGATCGGACACCAAGGATATCTAGCCCAAACTTTGTCGCTTAGAATCCTCTCCCCTTGGTGTGAGTGACATTGCCTCTGTACGCTGTCGATATGAAGGAAGTCACTTTCGTGGTTGGCGGAAACTCCCGAGCACCACCTGATGTGAATGATCACCACAGGCAGTAGTCTTTACGTGAAGTACTCACGTTTCGGCTCTTCATTGGTGGTAGGATCACAGTCAGACACGCTGGGCAGGGCGGTATGACTGTCTCTGCGAGAATAGGCGGGACTGATGGTTCACGTTGAGGGCTGAAGCGAGTCATGGCTGGGTTGGCGGTGCAAGCAGCCAGCTGCCGTCTCGACACCGTTCTGAAGCCTGTTGCGATATTAAGATGTAGAACTCTTGGGATGCATGAGCTCGCTCTAGGATGCTACTCCCCTTTGTCACCATCGCCGCATGCGTTCTCAAGACCTGTCCGCATTCGTCTGATTTCCTAATGCGCCCTTCGTCCCGCATGGGTGATGGGCCCGATTGCTGTATTTGTCACAAAGCCGACGTCAAGGCCCATCCCTGCGGTGCTCTTTGCGAGCGATCGATCGAGGGACGCTGACACGATCGTACGGCGGTTCATCCTCTGAGTTCGGTGTCGAGAGAGTTGGCTAGGAGTCGACGGTGCGGGACTGAGATCCAATCATGTGTTGCTACTGATGGTCGTTTCTGTGGGGTAGTGTCTGTGTGATCAATTGTGATAGAATGACTGTGCGATGAGGTGGGCTACGTGGACTGCGATGATGCTTGAGAGAAGAGGATGGGGATGGGGAATTGTCGGGGGGTTCGATTTAAACCTGCGGCCCTATATATGTTTGCATCTGATCTGAGCTACCATTGAGACGTCCTCCTTTTTGCCACTCACACGCGTTCCCCAAGCTCTCCTTTCATCACTAGAACCCCCGACCTTAATACGATGTCGTTCCCGCCCACGCATGGTTCCATACGAACGAGTTTGTGGCAGATAAATCCAGAGATGAACTCCGCAACAAATCGTTTCGTCACGATGCTCAAAGAAATACATAATCCTTGTCCGGGCGAAACCGTCTGCGGGAAGGAGTACTCATCAAATTGAATGAGGTTAAAGGAGCAGAGCGCCATCAGGAAGGGATCCCTCGTCTATTGAATCGCGATAGTGACACAAAGAGACTGCTCAGTGCTCGGATGAGCTTCAGAAAGTGGAAGGCGGTTCGTAGTTGAACAGTCCGACAAGCAATGCATTAGTATCCTCTTGATGCAATGAGCACTGCTATTGTCTTCCGTCTCGTTCATCATCCGCAGCACTAGGTATCTCAGTGCCCCGCTTCATCGATCCTTCATCGATCCACAGATGGAACATAGCGAGAGCTTCCTGTTTCTCCACATGAGACGCTATTTCATCCTACCGCGAGATCGCTTACCATGGGTTTATCCGTAGGCACGAGATGTCCCGCGCCAAACACCTTGAGGAACTGTATCCGCTTATCAGCCACAAACATACACTGATATAGCCGGGGAGTGTACGTACAACGAGATCCCCAAACTCCTTGACCACACCCGCGACATGCCCATCAACGAGCCAATCCTTTGTCGGCGCAGCCAAGAACCCCTCCTGTCCAGTCCATTCCATCTGAGCCATCCACTTGCTCTGGCCAATATGGTCACAAGCAGCATCAAGCGTTCCCACATACTGATATCAGCTCAGTTCGGAAAGAAGGAGTCACGTTGAGAACCCTGATACCCCTCTCGAGAAGGTTCGCGACGTAGTAGTATGTCTGATGACTGAGATCGAGAGCTGCTGTGAAAGCTCTGAAGACGAGATGGCTCGACATTTCGTAGTGTTTGACATGTCTGTCGACGCCTAGTTGCTCGCGGACGCTTTCTAGGTTGAGATACTGTTCTACCGGGATTCTATGCAACGCGAGCTCAGAGGTCGCACCGGAGACGACCGGGATACTCACTCATCCTTGAGACAACTGTGATCTGCCCTCTCTTCCGGCGAGCAAGTTTGGTTCACATTATACCTGTTCCGTCATCAGCTCCTGTCAAGCAAGAAAGTAGTCGCTCCATTGACTTACCAATTCACTCCAGCCAGAGCAGCGGTACCCGCCCACATCTGCTCACAATGGCTTAACCACATCGAGCACGATGTATAGTCCGAGCTATCGAGACAGTTTTTCTGAAGCATCCGCTTGCAGAGTGGTACCTCCTCCGCCATGATCACGCAGTTATTGATATCGAGTACCGCCCGACCTAAATCGATGTGTTTCATGCACATCTGCAGGGAGAGATGAGCAGGATCTCGGAGAAAACTTGGTTAGACTTACAAGTTCGTAGCTGGACTCGATGATCTTGACTAAGAGATATATCAGGATCCATTGATAGCGTCGGCAATAGGTAGGACCAACAAACACTCGTACCCCCGTTCCCGATCATGACGCTCTTCAAGTTGATCGGAACTCGACCTTCCTTGACAAGCCTTGCGTTATGATCGTATACCTCGCTTGCGAACACGGGTAGGTATCGACCCTGTCGACGACGTCACACAATTATATCGGCGGATGACATATTCACTTACGCCATATGACTCCCCAGTCATATGGAAAGCCCTTCCTTGATACTCCTTGAAGGTGTCGAAGAACTATCTCGGACGGTCAGTGTCCCGAATGCTGGCGCAAGAGACGGGACGAACGATGTGGATGAATGATGCAACATCCTTAGCGGCCTGTTGACTGGTGCTGACAGCCTGTTCGAGTTCAGCCAGAACAGCGTTTTATGTGTACGCTATCTCACCTGTCCACATTGCTCGCCATGACTGAATCCAACTCCGATCGGCTGATCCAAGAAGAACACATTCGCCTGGTCCAATCAGCATGACTTGTGATGCACACCTCCCTGTGAAGACGACACTCACCCGCTGATTCCAAGCATACTTATTAGGGTATGTGTCGTTAACAGTCTTCGGATCCTCCTTCACCCGACAAGGTCCTATCCCATCATCAACATAACCCAAACCATCCGTAAGGAGTTTTTTGGGCGAGAAGGATGAAAACTTACCCTGCTCCATGAACAGCCCCATAGCCGAACTCCCACCAGGTCCACCATTGATCCACATCACCACCGGATCCTCCTCGGGTCTAGAGCGCGACTCAAAGAAGTAAAAGAAGAGCTGTTTACCGTAACCAGCATCGATGTAACCGGTGTAGGAACGGACGGTAGGATCACACCACCCATCATGGGCTTTGATACGGACACGGTTGTGCTTTGTCGAACATTCAGCTTTGGATGAGCGGAACAGGAGTCAAAGGAAATAGCTCACAGGATGATTTGACGAGTAAAGAGTGGTCAAGTGACCGTCTCTAGGAAGCGAGGCCATCGAAATCGACTCGTCCGGGGAGGATTTGGGGGTCGGGGAGAAGGTGGATTGTTGTGCTCGACACAGCGAGACAGCCATATGACTGTTAAGAGCGTTGATCGCATGACGCTTTAGACCCTCAATATGTTTCACAAAGTCAAAAGTTCCAATTTTCACGGAGATTGATTACAGTCAAATTTTCACCTGACATGTCGCCAGGTACGAGCGGGGGTCGAGGCCACCTTAGCGAAGCTTTTGGTCTGCGTTCGAGTCCTCTCAACCCATTCCTCATCTCGAGCGGGACGGCAGTCCATGTCGATCATTCCAAGGTTCCCGCTCGATGTCCCCGAAGGCTTCACCAAAATCTCCTCGATCGTCTACCTCCATCCCTCATCTCTCCAACCGACACCCATAACTTCCACCCGAGTCTTGATCATCTGTTCATGGTTAGCCGCACCACCAAAACTCATCAACTACTACACATCACGCTATATCTCCTTGTTTCCGAGCACGACAATCATCCTCGTAACACTCCCCGTATCTATCATCTTCTCCCTGAACCGTTCGGAGGAACTCCGACCAGCTATCGATATCCTCCTCACCTTGACCGAAGAGGATAGAACTCAAATCGGAGGGGTGATCTACTCAAATGGAGGAGGAGTGACGATGGTGAAATTAGCCGAATCATATCATAACCAAATCGGCCGTCCACTACACCCTCATACTCGATTCTTCCCCAGGTGATTCGGATCTCCGAACACGGATAGAAGGTTTCACCCCTGCCTTCCCGCGATTCATCCTCTCCTCAAAACCACTCTTCTTCCTAGTCAACGCTTTACTTTGGACTTTCGTGCTACTGCTTCGATTGAAGGATATCGTAACTTTCCAAGAAGATTGGCAACGACACATGGCGAACTCCCTTAACGATCCCAGATTGTTCGAGAGTGTTGGGACGAAGAGGTGGTATATTTATAGTAAGGAGGATAAACCTGTCCCTTGGAGGGCTGTGGAGAATCATGCGGGAGAGGGAGAGGAGAGGGGATGGGAGACGAGGTTGGAGATGTTTAAAGGGAGTGGTCATGTGGAGCATGCAAAGGTCGATCAGAGGAGGTATTGGAGCGTGATACTGGGTGCTTTCGGTTCGATGGACGAAGTGAGGTTGAGGAGTCGATTGTAGGAGGGGCGATAGATACCCGTGACGGACATGTCAGGCTGAACACCGTACATGTACCTCTTAATGTCCTTCTTACGAGGAAAGTGTTTCCCAGGCGAATGCGGGGATCCTGACGGAGGATGGGGGATATCACGAGGCGGCGGCCAAGGAAATGGTTCATGGGTGATGAGTGGTCCATGGCAGCTCAATCTAACGCTACATCTCGCAAGATATCATCTATAGATCTCGGAGCTATGCATCTTCCGGCTTGGAGATGCCGCCTCTCACACATCATTGAGTTAAACGCGGCATAATTCCACTCCTCGCTCTCTCGTACTCCAACATGGCCCAAATGGTCCCCATCCAACCTCGACGTAACCCACTCGGACTCGAACTCGGATCCAAACTCCCCTCAGCTATCCCCGTATCCGTCACTTCGGCAGTACTCTTCGCGAGGAAGGTCGCTTTTCTTTCCATATTGGTGAAAGCGAGTGAGTTACCTGATACTCCGTCGACCAAACAGCTTTCCTTTGTCAAAAGACCTCGGGTCCAGATGGCTTCTTGAGCTTTTGAGACGGCTTCATCGATAAGAGAAACCATCTCAACGTCCCCGATCTTTTGATAAACCGGTCGGACAGCGAAAAGACCAACGACGCGTCCCGGTGCACCACGCCCTACCTGTATGAGTTCTTCGGTTTGATGTTCGGTACATTCGGGCTCATCCATGAATCTGTTCCAATTACCGTTATCCAGCTGTTCATTGATGATACGGGTGATCCAAGGTCGGACTTGGTGAGCTCTAGCGCGGTTGGATCGAACAGGAGGATCTGGACGATATTCCCTATCCACCCGTGTCCCAAACCGAGATAGAGTCGTTTGACGAACCGCCAAGGCCGGAAGGGAAGCCTGCTCTCCCGTAGATCCATTCGTCCAGCGGTGGTTTCGCCGGTGACTCCGCAAGTACCGCGGGGAGGTATGACAGGAGTCTAAGAACGTGCATCTCGTCCTTGTGGATTACCGCCGAGGCAGCTGCGAACGTGGTAGGATGGTTGATGATCCCGCAGTTGACAGAAGTGACTTCTTCGGTAAATTCGGGGTGTTCCGTGGCAATCCCTTCTGCGCAGTCGAGGTATATTACCGCCCATTCGAAGGGGAGTTTACCGTTGATTGGCGTAAGGGGAGTCTGAGAGGGAGAGGAGGTAAAATCCGTGGGCGATTGAGATTGGACCGGCGAAGAGACCGACGATCTCTTGATCTTCTTTCGGGCGAGAATCGGAGATGAAGGTCGATGACGTTGGTGGGTATCTGGTGATTAGAACGGAGAGATGGGCCGCCATTTCGGTGGAAGGGTCGAAAGGGAGGAGTGTACCGTCGTTAGGGAAACAACGAGGTCGTTTCGTGATGCCGGTGAGGACTAAATGTGAGAAGAAGAGGGTTGGAGAGAGAGGGCGAAAAGGATGGATGATTTCGGCTTGTCCAGCTTGTCAAGATGCGCAGTTTTCGACGAGCCGGCGATGCGATTCCCTTTCCTTTTTTTGGGTTCCTTTTTACCTTCTTTCCCACCGGAGATCTATTTTTCTGCTAGGTTATGAAATCGTTATAATAATCGAACATCCCAGGGCGAAAAAGGTTCTTCGTATGACGGATCCCGTCGTTGTATGCCTGGTCAGGTTATGTGGGAGTCGACCCGGTAGGCGAGATCCGGCGCAACGTACGATAATGTCATAGTTCACAACTGCGACGATGTCAATGGCCGATTCCCCCACCGGGAATATACCGGCGTTTCAGCCGAAACCTCTGGGACATGCATGTATACCCTCCACACCTCTCCACCCAAAAGCTTTCGGTTTCCCCGCCAATAGCCGCTAGGGATCTAGCAACGGTTAGCCCGAAAGGTGGTCAGCTATTTCATCTCTCCAACGAAGACCTATTCTTTTCAAACCTAAGCTTTCTTTGTTATCTCAAGACTGTTGAGATGCGCGATTGAGAAGGAACCATTGGTTTTTGAGTGAAAGAAAAGATAATTCCAACCGGACTTGGTGCAGTCATGTCCTCGACCCCTTCCTCATCCGATACCCTGCTCCCTTCCCCAACCGACGACTACCCGGACAACCCCGCCGAACCGAAATCGATTGACCAACCCGATGCCCCAACACACTTCACCGAGTTCATTCGAGGTGTCTCGCTATGTAAATGGTTGCTCGGCCTTATCCTTCCCACTGCTTTGGGGTTGGAGATCGCCCATTTGGTCTTGCTCCTTCGCCCCAATGGGGTGGACGAGGATTGGTGGGGTCTTGAAGAGAGGATGGCGGTGCGAAGGGAGGTTGCTGCGGATATCATCGGAGTCGGCTTGACGGTATGTCCTCCCATCCATCCCCCCTCAAAGTAGGAAGAATGGCAACTTCGGCTGATTGATGGCCGTCCTTCACCAGGCTGCAGTCACCATGCTGTACTTCACGACACTGCTTCTACCTATCATCCCACCCACCTCCACCTCACTCCCAAAACACCTCAGCCTCCACCGTCACCTCTGCGGTTCACTCTTCGCCCTCCTCCTAGTCAGCCTAGTCATCCACCCACTCCCAGGTGTATTCTACACCATCACCACTTACCTCTCCCCTCCTAGCCGGCATACCGACCTAGTCACCATCGGAAATGCGAGAATCGTTGTTTTGGTCTTGGCGTTGTTGGTTGGAGGGAGTATGAGGAGGGGACCGAAGCTGCATTATGAAAGGATGAGGATGGCTACTGGCTTTGGGTTGAATGAGGATTTCGGAGGGCCGACCAAGACGGTAAAGAGGAGTACAGGGGGTGATGAGCATGGTATTACGGAGGCAGAGGAGGAGGAAGTGAACGTGCTTGATTGGAGTAACTCTTCTATGCTGGCTTTCGTATCCCTGTTCTATGTGAGTCCTTCCCTATCTCAGCGTTGAGGTCTTGTCGTATGGATCACCCGCTGACTTCTCACAGGTCTGGCCCCTCGCCAGACGCTCAACACAGGTTGATCAACTATCCCGATCTGACCTTCCCCATCTCGAGCAATACATCCGCCAAGCGGGGTTCAAGCAAATGCACTGGAACTCTTCCGAGGAGAAGGAGGGGGGGATCGAGCTTGACGATTCGGTTGATGGGCTCGATTCGACGAGGGGGAAGGAGAAGAGGGAGCAGGAGAAGTGGACGAATTGGAGTTTGTTGAGAGCTACTTGGTCAGGTCGGGGTAGCGTTGTGCTTTCTTGTGAGTCGCGTTTGCGCCTATCGATCAAGAAAAGCTCGTTGACGTGTTTGCGTTTTAGCTCTGGTCCTCGATGCCGCCCGGACCGCGTGCAGTTATATCCAGATCGCTTCGATGTACGAGATCATTCGGACTTTCGAGCAACCCGCTGGCTCGGATAAGAGCTATGCGAGGTTGATGTGTTGGGGTCTGTTCTACGGACAGACGGTGGAAGGTGTGTGCAACTCGCGATCGTCGCGATAGGAAGCTGGACTGTCTTACTGACCAATGCTTGCAGTTCTCTTAGCCGCGTATCTCTGGTACGTACAGCAGTCCTTCACGGCTCGGAACTGATCTACTTACTCAGGGTACGAGAGAACTACCTCCTCCACCTACCGTCCCGCATGACTCTCGCTTCCATCGTACGCCGCCCCTTGAGTGGGCGACCTCCTTCGGCTGAAAATTGTATCGTAGCTATTCTCAAAGACCCTCCGTACCGCGGATGTTCAAGGGAAAGAAACCCACCTAGCATCTGATGAAGCAAGGGCATCCGGGGAAGGTCGTAGTCAAGTGATGAACCTCCTCACGATCGATACGAACACCGTCGCCTCACTCGCTACCATCGCTCCAAATGTCACAAACAGTATCATCTCCCGTATGTCAGCTCCGTCTATGTTTCATACAAGCGCTACGTCTCACAAGCGCGACGTTTCACAACCGCTAACGACCGTATTTCAGTAACGATCGGTGTAGGGTTTTTGTACTCAATGCTCGGGATCAGCGCTCTCGTCGGTATTGCCTGTGTTCCTCTCGCCGCTCCTTTGTCGACATACGTGGCGAAGAACATCTATCGGTGTGATCGGGCTTGGGCGAGGCACCGGGATGCTAGGACGGCTGCGATCAAGGAGTTCTTATTGGGTGTGGAGGTGATCAAGGTGGGTACCTGCCATGAAGTACTGCAGATATCGCTTAATGAGATTAGCTCAATGCGTTCGAGGACTATTTCAGGCTCAATATTCAACGATTGAGAGATGTTGAGGTTGTGTCAGTCACCGATCCAATCTTACGTGTGCATCCGACTCACGACTGGCAGGTGGCAGCGATGGCGATACACCCTCGGCACGCTATTCAACATCCTCGCCGATCAGCTTCCCGTCCTCGCCTTGCTCACTATGTTCTTCTTCCACACGAAGGTCCTGCACCGTCCCTTGGCTCCAGCGACGGCTTTCGTCGCCCTTGGAGTGTGCGTAATCTTTCACATTCCGATACTCAAGCTCAGTGACCTTCAGGTTCAACCGAGTCAAAGAGAGCCTTTCGACGATCCCAAGCGCCGTCAACGACCTTCTCATGACTCGGGTCGCCCTTGGCCGATTGACGTCTTTCTTGAATCAGCCAGATATCGAGGATACAACTTGGGATACCACGGACCTGACTATCACCTGCGAATCGGCAACCATTCGGTGGCCGGTGACTGGGGATACAAAAGATGAGGACGCATCTACTCCGATATTCCGGCTGAAGGATGTCGATTTGACCCTTCCGACGGGGAAATTTACGTTGGTCTGTGGACCGTTGGGGTGCGGGAAGACCTTATTCGTGAGTTACCACTACCGGACGGAATGCTGAATGAGCTAGCTCCGGGCATTGCTTGGCGAAGCTATGATTGAAGACGGTTCCCTCCGCTCACCTCGATCGACCCGCGATGCAGTCCCTATCAACGGTCATTCGATTCGGGGAACGTGGACCAACGAGACCTGGCTCATCAATTCCGTCGCGTACGCGCCGCAACAAAGCTTCATCCAGCATGGTACGATCCGGGATAACATCCTCTTCGGTCAACCGATGTGGCGAGAGCGATATCGAGAGGTGCTACGACAAGCTTCTCTGCTCTCTGATCTTGTACTCATGGACGATAACGATCTTACCGAGGTTGGAGCGAAGGGGGTGAACCTCAGTGGTGGGCAAAAGGCGAGGATCAACCTCGCTCGATGTCTCTATTCCCGCGCTAAGACGGTGTACATGGACGATATTCTTTCCGCGGTCGATGCTCATACGGCTCACTATATCGTTCGAGAGTGTCTCGCTGGCGATCTGTTCAAGGATCGGACCGTCGTCCTGGTCACGCATCATGTCGGCCTCTGTCTTCCTGTCTGCGGCTTTGTTGTATCCCTGCGAGATGGAGTGGTGGAGCAAGCTGGTCCGGCTGCCGAAGTCAAACTCAGCGTCAGTGCTGCGCAGCTACTTGAGGAGGAAGTTGAAGCCGAAGAGAAGGAAGAACCAGCCGATCTTCCCGCAAAGATGTTCCGAGACCATGAAGAGGACCGTACCCAAAAGGCCAGACAGGTATACGAAACCGAGAATATGGGAACCGGTCGATTGGATAAACGGCACTACCTTTTCGTCTTCGCTAACGCCGGCGGGCTATGGTACTGGCTTCTCCTCGCAGTCGTCTACCTCGGTACGCGCGCTCTCGATATCGCTCGAGTCCTATGGCTCAAGAAATGGTCTTCCGACGAAGATCCAAGCGATATCGATCTCAACCTAGGTGTCTATGCCATCCTAGTGACCAGTGGAGTCATGGCAGGAGCCCTCCGATGGGTCTTCCTCTACGGTGTGGGGAACGTTGGTTTTTACAACCGTGGATCTAGGAGGATGCACAAGCAGTTGTTGGACAAGATCTGCGCGGCGCCTTTGAGCTTCTTTGAATCGACGCCTTCGGGGAGGATCATGAATGTGTTTGGACAGGATTTCAACCTTCTTGATGGGTGGTCAGCGGATAGTTTCGGGAGTGAGTGGTTTACTCCTTCTCGAGGTGTCCATGACTGAATCGGGTGATCAGGGACGGTCAGCACGACGCTCGATGTTGCTTCTTCGGCTTTCATCGTCTGTCTACAAGCTCCAGTGAGGTATCCACTTTGGGTGGCGGATGTCAGGGAAATAAATGCTGATGAGCGATAGCTGATGCTGGTGTTCCTGCTGGTCTTTGCAATTCCATTCTACTGGCTTAGTCGAATGTCTGTTGAGTACTTGTGATGTACTCGAGGGATGGTGCTGATGCGGCCCGACATAGCCTTCGGAAACTTCGTGCGGATCTGCGTCGACTAGGAGCTACGGCAGCATCTCCCTTGATCTCGTTGTATCACGATACTATCGACGGTGTTGTCATGGTTCGAGCGTAAGTTCGCCACTGTTTGTACATAGAATAGTATCTGATGAGCAATCAGGTTTGGCTCGAGTCAGCTAATGTGCGCGACGATGGTGGCCTTCATCAACCGAGAGAGACAGACGACCCTAGCAGATTATACCAGTGGGTTTCCACCTGCTGAGTTGGGTACAGCCACTGACCGGTGGAACTTGTGTATAGTCGGCAACTGGGTTCGAGCGGTGATTCAGGCTGTGACGAGTATCATCGTCACTGCTACTGGGTTCTACTTGATCGGGCAGGATGTTAGCGCCGCTCAAGCTGGTTTCGTGTTGTCTTTCGCGATTTCTACCTCGCAAGGTGAGTCGGCGTTGGTGTTAGATTAGGGTGGTCACGATGCTCAATCGACGCACAGGATTGTACGGCCTTCTGGCAATTTACAGGTAAGATTCACTGATCATGTGTAAGCCGGATTATGGCTGATGTGGTCTTCTCTCCAGCGATCTTGAACGAGTATTTGTCAGTGCTGAGCGTGTCAACTATTGTACGGTTTTGGGAGGTCGGCAAGATCGTGCTGACATCGCCCAGACGTTGAAATGCCCCTCGTCGAATCGACCGAAGGCAAAGTGCCTCCGCCATCCTGGCCTTCCAAAGGTGCCGTCTCATTCAAGAAGCTTTGCATAACCTACGCATCCGACCTTCAGGACGTCCTACACAACGTGTCTTTCGATATCGAGCCGGGAATGCGGGTAGGTATCGTCGGTGCGACCGGATCTGGCAAGTCCACTCTGGCTCTGGCATTGTTCAGAGCGATGGAGGCTAGGAGCGGGACGATCGAAATTGATGGCGAGGATATTACGGGGATCAAGCTGAAAGAATTGAGGAGGAGATTGAATATGGTTGTCCAGGATGGGAGTTTGAGTTCGGGTACTTTGAGGGATGCTTTGGATATCACGCAGACGAAGGGTGAGCTCGACTCTTGTCTACATGGAGGTTGAGCGAGAGTGTTGACGGGTTACAGATGATTATGAGGTGTATGAGGCGTTAAGAAGGGTTCATCTTCTTCCGAGTGATGCGAGCCCGGAGGAGCTGAAGGAGAATCCGTTTGCCAACCTTGATACTTTTGTGGCTGTTGGTACGTTATGCTGCGGCAGGTCATCGTCCGCGGCGGTACTGATGTTGAGCTCAGAGGGAGCGAACTTTAGCCATGGGCAGCGACAACTGCTCTGCCTAGCTAGAGCGCTGCTGAAGAAATCGAAGATCCTGGTGATGGATGAAGGTACGCTCATCATAGCTGATTAGAGCGAGTATTGAGCTGATCTGACTCTTGATGTAGCGACTTCTTCGGTAGACTTCGAGTAAGAGTAATGACTGACGGCTTGAGTCATTCGTGCTGATTAAACTCTCCAGGATGGACGCGAAGATCACCGCGACCATTCAAGAGTGTTTCGCTGATACGACGATGATTGTCATTGCTCATCGTCTGGCTACCATCATGCATTAGTGAGTCTCCGCACCGCTGACCAAGGAGGAGCAGTTCCTATTATGTCAAGCGGTGTAGCAGGGCCAGTTGCTGACTGAATCTTAGTGATCGCGTTCTCGTGCTCGATCGAGGTCATGTGCTCGAGTACGGCTCACCTCGTACATTGATGGAGGATGGCGGATCTGCTTTCAGGGCGTTGTGTATGGTACAGGGGAAAGAGGAGTTTGATAAGTTGCTCGAGATGACGAGAGATGCGGAGGAGAAGTAGGGATCAGTACGAGTAATGCCCATCTGAATGTATCGCTTAGCACTGGGTTCTCGCCCTAATCAGATCCTTTTTGTAATCGCGTGTCGCTCACCAATCGAGGCGGTTGAATATTCTGGATCGCCGAAACAACTGTACAAATCGCCACGGAGAAGGAAAGCAAAAATCATTGCAATAATGTAATACAAGGTGAAACGTTCATCCTCGGAGTAGGAGTTCCCCTTAGCTCTCTATCCCAAATTTCCGCCTATCAAACTACCAAAGGAAAAGTGTGCTGAACACTCACTGCCCAGCACCGGTGACTACTTAACCCCACCCAGAAGCCCGCTTGAAGAGAGCCGATTTGGGCGGATTTACGGAGTTTGGGCGGGGATTGGGGGTCCTGAGAGTTTTTGGACGCGGTTGACTTTTGTTGCTTTTGTGACATACGTCCGGGGTATCACCGTGTGTCGAGACCTGACCTGGTGGGATCTACCGAGCGTGTGTTCAGCCACAAACTGGGAGGAGATGGATCTCAGCTGGTTGACCGAGCTGGGAGGTATAAGCGACAAATCCAAAGAAGGGGACGTCAATGAAAACATCGATGCCCTGCACTCGATGCCCTGCACTCCCTGCACTCGATGCCGCGCCTTTCTTATGGTCCCTCTGCCCTGCAGTGCCTTGTCGCCCTTTGTGCTTCCCCGCTTCGTTTTACGCAGACCTACGAGACCGCGCTTTATCGCAAAGCCAGTGTGGCCCTCGATGAAGCTATCTCCACTCCGATTATCAAAGTACCTCCTTGAATTCTCTGCTGATATCACCTCCGCTTTAGGGCTGGATGACGATTGGCCGAGCAGTCAAGTGAGCAGTCGGTACCACTATAATCCCTGCCTATCTGACCGGGTCTCTCGTCCAGCGCCGCCATTGCGTGTAATCTTACATTATCCCGTCCTCCCTGTGGAAGCCAACATCGAGCAAACGGCGATTCCTGAGACGTCATTCAGCCAATTGCCTTATCCCGCCCACAAACCAAATTCAAGTCGCCGAGTTCATCTACGCTTTGTAAGTCCTCGCCTTGGTAAGCTCGGGATGACTATCAGTCCAACTGATATGTATTTCACGCAGCTGGGCTGTATTTCTTTGTCAACCTTTGTCAATCGGTCTGCGGCTGTCATTCCAGGATGGGACGCCAGGTTTCGATCTAGATAGGATCGTTACGCCGCTCCCCCGGCCTTGGTCTGACTATGAAAGGGTGTATCGAGGCATAGTCATCAAAGGCGTCGTTCTCATGCACCGGTCTTCACTCCCCGGTCTTCCCACCCCGGACCCGTCAGGCCGGATCGTCCCCGCTTTCACTCCTTGTCCGGGTCGCCCCGTCATCGATCGTGATGCTTTGAAACGTGCGTTGAATGTCTACATCCAGTCTCTGACCGAAGACGTCAAGCGAGTGCAGCGTCACGATGGGAGACCATGGTGCATGCGAGGACGGCGTCCGTGATGACGGCGACCCTCGGGATTCGGGTCATTGCTGATTCATTCTTGCCGCTCATTTTTTTCGGTTAGAGAAAACTCATGATGAACGACAGGAATTCATCATAGGTACCATCGAGATCAACATGCTGGACAATGATTCGTATGAAGGCACCACTGCGAGAGCCCTGGCATCCATCAGGAGATTACTTGGGGTACTGCACTTGCTAGGTGATGCGGTACGTAACTGCTTCGACCTCGTCAGGTCTCCCGATCTTTTGCCTTGAACTCAACTCAAGCTGATATTGATTTTCGTCCCGGCTAGGACGTCGGAGATGTCAGCCTTTTCATGATCATGTGAATTGTTTCACCACATAAAGTCTCCAACCACAACACTCGGTGTACCCCTTCCTTTGCTCCGATAATTATCGTGCAGATGCTGACCCTAGGGATACCTCAGCATATGGAAGAAGATGGCGAGGATTTTGAAGCGTGAAGCAAAGCGCCTTTCCGGAAATAGTGAACCATACGGTGAGCTCCTTGTGCTAATCGACGATCGCTCGACGATTGTACGCACTAACCTTGTCACGCCCTTGTCAGCTGCCGCAGCGTGTGAGGCCGAGGTTGAATTTATCCGTACCACGCTGTACAAGCGTGGCGATACCGTTGAGCTTGCGTAAGTCTTTTGCGTCAAATGGACATGCTGACGTCGACTTCTCGCTCGAAAACTGCAGGCGGACGCATTCGCAAATTGGCCGGACCAACCGAGTGACGAAGACGACGTGTAAATGAAGGGGAAGGATATCCAGGGCGATGGCATGCTACTCAAGTGGTTGACAACCCGAGTATGCTGGAAGCAACATATGAGGTACCCTATCGCATCCGATCACCGTTTTCCCCCGGTTTGAGTGCCGTTGATTTGATTTTCTTGAAGTCAAGCACGCGTACCAGCTTGAGCTCACCCCTCAGCTAGTCCTCAACTGTCTTTTGTGACATCGATGTGGTCAGTTTTGGCAAAGAAGACATACATCGAGACGAATAACCAAAAATGATCGCCATCGCTTGCTCTGGTTCCGCACAAGAACTTTTGGCCAGGATCGGAAATGCAGCTGCTTCGAAGATGGAGGGTGGTATATATCTTTTACATGCGACCCCGGAAGTGTATTATACGGATATTAAACGGATAGCGAAGTAGTCGATATTTTGAGCGAGACCGTGTATGCCAGTCGATTGGTGAACAGGTGCATGATCTGAGCTTGTAGGAGGGGGAAGATTCCGAACACGATCCCGGCTTGGAAGAATAGGTAACTTTACCAAGCGTCACCAAAGACCCGCCATGGTAAAAGAGAATCACGAACTCGGTCATGCAGATCGGTAAGTCGCCTCTCTGAGAGATCCATCGATTGTTCACCGAGCCGTCCGGCAGCCCGTAGCCAGCGATGCTTCACCGTCTCTTGGGGGTACCGATCATAAACTAAAGAGAGCGAGCATTCAGCGCCGAAAGGCCGAGACCAATAGGAACAAACGAAATAGGGCGATGAAAAGGAAGACACCAGCGTTCACTCGAGCAGAATCGGTCGACCGGAAAGCCCAATTGACGAAGGCTTCAGAATCAGAGATCGTCGTAGGGGAAGGAAGCGAGATGATCAGGGACGGGAGAAAGACCGGAGGGGGAGCACCTGGTGTGAATGCGCGGAGGATGACGAAAAGGGCGATATGTCTGCAACGAGTTTGGAATCAGTGTTGAGTATCAATAAATCGTTCACTACATCGATTTGCCCCGTACTCACGAAGAAAAGGCGCTCACCCTAAGAACAAATGTGCCTCATACAACCTTGCGAAGAGAGACAGGAATGGAGACCATCCCGTTGTATTCTTCGTCTTATCCTTTACATCCCTAAGCGATCGGACCACATTACGCGAATCTGGTTCGTCGTCGCCGAAGAAAGACATGTCGGAGCTGCTGGAGCCCAAGCCTGTGCCCGAACTATCGGAAGCCGAACCCTCACCCACATCGCTCGCAACCCCCAATGAGTCTGGAGAATCGCTGTGTTCCAATATCGCCTCCAAGTGATCTCGTGAGTGATCAGGTGCTTGCAAAGGTTCTGCAATAGAGACCTGGTTCTTGCTCGCCATGGAACGGGTAGGTTTTCGAAAATACGGTAGGCTGTCTTTGTCTCGTTCTACGACCTGGTCATGCTGCTCCATCACGTAGCGATGAAATCCCAAATCCCCTTCAGAGGAGCAAGCCAAGAGCGTATCCCCTGTCCACTTCATGCCACCTCTGTCAGCATTATCTCCGAACTAGAGTTATTGAGGAATAGACTCACGACTGCCCCACATGTGCCTAAGCCCTTGTTGGTAATAGGCAACAAGTTCCCCCCAATAGCCTGACAAGCCCTGACGATGTGCGCTGAACACGTCGAGCTGAGAAGCCGGAGAGAAGACCGTCCGGGATCTGAAGATTACCGCGAGTTGCAAGAAGGCGTTCTATAAACATGTGCATATCCGAGCTGATCCCGGCCCTGAGGACGGTATGAGCTGGGATCGAGTGCCATATCCGAAGCGATACATACATTGCTCACATGATGTCGATGATCCTGACCGCGACGGGAACCTGATCGGCCTTTTCGGTCGAAACAGATGGTCGGCACGTAACAAGTATTCACCCTGATCAATCACGATCAGCCTCGAGGCTTGGCATAAGGAAGGGAAGATAAGGCGGAAAGAGGCGAGGTGGGTGTGAAGGTGAAGGTGTGAAGGTGTGAAGGTGTGAAGGTGTGAAGGTGTGAAGGTGTGAAGGTGTGAAGGTGAAGGTGCTTGTTCACCTTTCGTAGCTTGTCGGTAGGGAATAATGTCCGCTCCAGAAGGAAATGTAATCCCCCGCAAGCGCGGCTGTTAAAAGGGCGATGAGCTGTGCAAGTGGAGGATGAACGAGACAGACGCACTGTCACTGTCCATGACCGTGACGACTGTGCTGTCCACACTGATGCGTCCGACCTGCATCTCGCGCCAAGCCGTTCTCGTCGCCCAGGACACGTTCGCGCTTTTCCCGACCGCTTCTCCATCGATATCACTCGGATGTGATCGTATATCCGATACGCAAGAATTTGGCAGAAAACTCGTCCACAAGCTGTATCGCCTTGCTCACCGAACCCTTCTCACGCGCTTCCATGGCCAGGATGGGGTGGTAGGCGGTTAGAGCGAGAGGATGCATGGAGAGGAGGTGGAGGGTCTCGCGAAGGACCGAAAGAGGTTCAGAGTAGTTTGGTATGGAGGCCGTGCAGATTCCTCTTGATACGTGATGGGAGACGGCGGCAGACCATGTCGGATGTTGATATCTCGTCTTGAAGACTCCCAAGTGAGGAGTTGTGAATATCACCGGAAGGGGGCTCGTCACCACTGGTCTTTCATCGATGTTCCAAGAAAATGTCGGAATTGATATAGATTCAGGGAAAAGGGTAAGTACGTCACAATGCGGCGATCTACAGGGTTCATTCAACCGCCTAACAAAAGATGGGAAGGCGCACGGGGCTTACAGTACTCGTAGCTTGTTCCGCTCAGGGTTCGCACATCACGGTTGACTGAGCTGAGACGAGGCGAAGCGGGCCTTGAAGCTGCGAGGCACACTTGCTTATCGCCGCGAGCGGACCGGGTACCGCTGCGTGCCTCGATCTGTGTCAGGAAAAAGCCCCTTTTGGACAGGTTTTTCCCCCGATGAGTGTGACGTGGCTTTCAATCACACCCCGACATTTCCCCCATTTGCTTATCCTACAGGTCATCATCCGACCCGCATCATTCGGTTCATCATTCGTCGAGCAGACTTGTATCCCGATTATCGTCTTCGCCGCCCACAGCAGAGTCTCTCGCAACATCAGCTGTTTTATTCAGCGAGACTCTCGCCCTCAAGTGGAGGAGTCGCCGAGATGTCCTCTGCTTCGTCCACAGCTTCGACACCCTCAAGCCTTTCGTCTGACTATCCGCCGTACCATGGATTGGATCCGGACGGGAATGCGGAGAATCACCGAGAATGCGGTGACTGCGAAGATACAGAGGGATGTAAGCACTGTGGTGGTCTCGATCTGTGGGTATGCCGAGCTTTGATTGGCGTCCTAAGCAGGATGGCTTCATCGGTGATGATCGTCGAGAACCGATTGGTCAGGTCGGTGATCCGGGCTGGCGAAGACTATAGCTCAGCATCGAGGAAGAGGCGGCAAGCGTTGATGTTGAGGTGGACCGTCCTATCCATCGTCGTCTATCTCATCGTCTTCTCGATCCGCAAATCGCCCAAGCTATGGAAGCCAAAGGCTATGAACGATGCGAAACCCACCCATCGGTCATTCGCGTTCAGTCACAACGACGAGATGCAAGGGGATGATGCATTGGTTCGTGTGAGGGAAAGGGGATTTGAGCTGATCTCGTTTGAAGAATCTAGCACTTGACCTAGGTTTTGGAGGGATCGAGATTGATACATGGCTAGCGCCTTCCGCCGGCGCAGGTGCTTTCGATACCTTCTCCTTAGACGGTGCAGACCCCAGCACAATGCTTGTTTCTCGCGGCCGCCGATCCTCCGAGTACGATCAGTTTACCCTTCGGAGCGTCATCGACCCAGCGTGGACGCTGCTGGCCGGTCATCGCGCGCTCGATATCCTCGTGCCCCGGAACCTGAGCCAGCTATACTTCGATCCCCTGATGAGGAAACTCGATGGGTTGAATGGGGCTGGGAATGGACGGGCCGCAAACGGCAGCTGGGTCGGGGTCTACCCGGATGATTCTAACGCGGAACTCCTCCTAATCATCGACATGGTAGGCCCCCTAAAACTTCCTCAGCACACATCTTGAGCCTCTTTCGCTCACGTCCCCTCTATAGAAGACCCGTGGCGAGATCTTATGGCCCTACCTCTTATCCCTCCTCGAACCCTTCCGCAAGAAAGGCTACTTGACCACCTATGATCCCGCAACGTCCACATGGACCCGAGGACCGGTCTTGGTGATAGGATCGGGCAACACTCCACTCGATCACGTCTACCATCAGAACCCTCGATACGTCTTTTACGACGCGCCTCTACTCTCCATCTCCCAGACCGTGCACATAGCCTCTTCCATACACGGTCCTTCCGCCAGCTTCCAGTACTCGACCGAGATCTCCCCCATCGCATCCGGCAAATTCCCCTTATCCTATCACCTAGGCGTGATCCTTCCGAAACGCGGACCATTCAATCCGGTGATCGAGCAACTCCAGCTGTTCTCCGCCGGAGCTAGACTTCGAGGAATTGAACCTCGATGGTGGGGATGCGCTGGACAGCCCTGGTTTTTGCGGGAGGGGATCTGGAAACTGCTAAAGAGAGGCGGGAGTCATTGGATCGTCGGAGACGACTTGACGCATCTGAATCGTTGGATGAGGAAATGGGACGCCAAGGCTAGGAGGAAGGAGGCGAAATGGAGGACGAAGGAAGGCTTATAGAGGCTGATTCGCGAATCACTGAGGACTCAGACCAAGTAGGAAGCAATAGCGTTGTGATGTGAGACTTACAAACCAAGCTGTTCATGACTATCGACATATAGCACGAGCGTTTGAACGATCATCGAGATTTTGGAACGGGGGAATCACCACCGTTCAACATACCCTCGCACTGCGCTGTACGCCTAGTCGACCGGGTTCGCGTTCAGCTCGGCCGGTCTCATGTGTTCAAAAATACAGGTAAATTAGTTCGCTTGGTTTGTTCCCTCAACTTTGCCGGAAAATCCTTTGATCCCAACATCCACATCGGTATCGGACCCCGTCATTCCGCTTGCATATCAGCAGATAAGTTGGAGCAGTGTGTAATTGAGATAAATAGGCTTCGACCTTTTCGCCACCCTCTCGATCATCAAATATGCGTCACCAATCTCACAGCATGTGAACCTCACCCCCGTCCAAGCTCAAGTATGTCAACCTTGGCAAAGAGCGGGCTGAAGGTGGGTATCTCCCAGCTTCGCTTTTCCTCTGTCTCCAGCTGATGAACTCTGTTAGGTCTCGCAGATCATCCTCGGCTGTATGTCCAAAAGCTGATATAGGTAAGCGGGAAAGTCTCCCAACCGCGCGAGAGATTCTGACTCACCACCATCTGGAACCCAAAGTATTGGAGTTCGGACCCCTTGGGAAACATCTTGGGGAACAACACCTTGAAGAGAGCCATCAAGATGCTGATAGCCAGGCTCTGCACCATCTGGAACACGTATAACTCGGCACGGTACTGGAACCCGATCGGCACGTTATCGCTTGTCCCGAGAAGGCACCAGACGCAGACGAGCAACATAATGGTGTAGCAAATGATGGCCCATTGCCTGAGGGTGAACTTGGGAAGCGGAAACAGGTAGAGGAAGACTGTGGCGCCGAAGACTGAGGTAGCGGAGCCGACGAGGGAGTAGACGGTATATTCCACCAACGAGGGCCTGACGGATAGGTTGAATAGGTTATTGACGACCGAGTTGAGGGTGAGGGCGGAATCGGCATAGATTGTGTATGACAGGAGGAATTTGATAGCCTCGGGGTATCGCCTGACGCCGTTCAATAACGAGTTGAGGGACTGGCTTCAGCAGACGAGTATGCCTATGGTGATGCAGTAGAAGATGATCAAGCCGATGGCCATCGAGTTGTTGCTCCATACCGAGATCTTGAGCCCTTCTTTTCTCCCTGAACGCTCGCAACCGTTTCCTCCCCAACACACGTCCCAGCGCCTCGAATCTCGCCTGCGCGGAGAGAGTCTCGATGGGAGCGGCCTGCTGCATGGTATAAGGTACAAAGATGTTCTGCCAAGCCGTGGCGATGAAGCCGACGATGCTGAAGATGGTGTAGAGACAGGCGAGAGCGTTGAAATCGGACAGCGTCAAGCCTGTAAAGCCCGGCTAACGGCAAACAGAGGATACCATATACGATTACGAGGCCGATGTACAGCTCACGCTTGAAGTCTATGAGCACCCGACACGCCGTATGCGACGGCATTGAGGTACTATCATTCAGCATGGCCCCACTACATGTCCGGCCCACCAGCAGCATACTCGTCAGATTCACATCTTGCACGCCAAACGGAACTCGACAAGGTAGATCCGTCGCGAAGGCATCCGCTTCCTTTGGCCATACCCGGGTTCCACTGATCCCGTGAGCTCTCTCACCCTCCGCCACCCCCACCGCCGAGACTCAGACTCACTCCAACGGCCAGAAAAGCAATCTGTTGGACCTGGTAGATCATATAAGTGGAGACCAATCCAAATGCTGGACCAATCTGGTGAGTCTTCATCAATTCGCTGCACCGAAAGAGCCGCCTGCACTCACTCCGAATGAGGTCGTAGAGAAGGCGAGATTGTAGCGTCTCAGTTGAGCTTTGCTGGTCGCTTCGGACGGGTTGACGTCGGTACGATCTTGGGATCGTATCATCTCCTTGGACGTCCTTGGTGACCTTCTCGTCATCATCTGCGCCGGGTGTCGAAAACACCAGTCACTCGGAGAACGAGGAAAGCCTCTCACGAGCGTCTTCTGGCACCGCAATGTTCTCGCTACCATCGCCCAAGTACCGCTCTATCCAAGCATCCACGTCGAATGCGCCTATACTGTTCAAGGGCGGAGCGTCCTTCGCAGCACTGCCCATGCTGGGAAGTGTATGAGGTATCCCCCAATTATGCTCGGACAAGTACACGCCGGCATACAAAGGTCCAAGCATTGGGATTGGTTTAGAAAACCGAGAAATGCGAGGCTGGTACCTGCGACTAACATCTTGTTGCTTTCAAAGTCATGTTCCGCCGTCACTGCTCAGTCATCGTAACCTGAGGAGTTTACGAGCAATACGCGTCGTCGTATCCTTGGCACAGTCAATCAAATAATGATATCATGCATGTCCTTTATCTCAACGAATTACCCTCTTTCATGTACTGCCTACGTTGACAGCACTCATTCCTCGACTCAGACCCTGAAAACACTGCTTGGTCTGCCTCGAGAGCCGCTTGGTCACACCAATAACGACGGTATCGCTCAAGCATAAGATGATGAACGCCTATCCCATTCGTGATCCCTCCAAAATCATCTATCCGATGGGTCTCGATCGTCTATATTACATCGACCCTCACCGTGCTCGAAAAGTTACCCCCTTTCAGTGGAAAGTCTATGGTCTCGTACAGAAGGTCAGTCAGATCCTTTTGCATCACAGGATCCAACACTCACATGTCTCGTCGAGGTACTGGTTTCCCGCATGAGTGCTGAATGGGGACTGCTTACATTGCTACAACAGGTGTTCCAGAGGTGATATACTTGACCAGAGCAGGGTAGAAAGGTCGTG
>JAABUH010000177.1_pt1 | contig 98037 bp, 136 predicted proteins | sample 5559121 | NCBI WGS metagenome assembly JAABUH01 (sample SAMN10711871, study PRJNA513364) | rock metagenome | isolation source: Antarctica rocks | place: Antarctica: Victoria Land, Battleship Promontory nord | collected 2015-12-28
GTTAAAGCAGAGGTCTCATAATCTGTTGAATGTACGAGATGCATAAGAGTAAAAGCTAAGAATGAAGACTTGTATTTAAGTCGCGCGGACGCGCGTACTTCCGCGGCGCGTCTGATCCCTTAACAGATCCGACAGTTGGCTGATGCGAAGTTGCTCTATGCGAATTTGCTCAGGTTGGTTTGGAGGAAGAGAAGGCGTAGAAGGGATAGGGAAAGGGAAAGGGAGAATAAGGATGGGAGGAAGTCGAGTGTGAGGAGTGAACCGACTATTCAGGAGGAGGAGGAGGAGGATGTTTGGACCATCGAAGGGTCAAAGAAGGAGGATTCGAATGGGGTCGAACAGGTTCCTGAGCTTGGGTATCGCGGTTCGACTGGAGAGCAGGTTTCTGAGATCGATCGAAGGGAATCTGCTGGACCGAAGTCACACTCGAGGAAAGGATCGGCTCTGGACGCGATTCCAGATGGAGCGGAATTATCTTCCTTCTCGCGGAGTGAACCAAGATACGGTTCAGGCGGTTCAATCTCGATCCCCCAATCTGGTCGGCGAGGTTCTTGGTTACCCAATAATGGTGATGCTCTTGTCGGTCGGAACAGACGACTCTCCTCGATGACCGCTCCACTCGTCGGGCCAGACGGGATTAGCGCTTGGAATCGAAAAGCTTCGGTTATAGCTCTCGAAGGTCAAGACGAATCCGAATCCGTCTCTTCCACCGAGCTCTCTGGATCAGCTTGGCAGTTACTCGAAGGTGCTATCAAGCAGTACAAACTCGCTCTCTCTTTACTCTCCACATCGGATCTTCCAATCGCTCAACTCGCTTGTGCCAAAACCGATACGCTCACCAATATCTCCTACGCGTCGCTCTTCATGGCGAGTCTAGCTCCACGATTGGCCATCGCGATGATAAACGTATCTCCCTCCTCGTGACATCCGAAGTCTACGCAACCTGGGCAGCACGCGAAGTCGGCTGGTCATTCCTTATCGAAGGCACGAAAGAAGCAGCCCTAGCCGACAGACGAACAAACTCCTGGCGTGCGGACGATTCGGGTAAACGTTCGGTCATGCTCTTGGTTCGTATCTGGTGGTTCCGAGCAGTGACGACTGAGAGTATGGATGTGGATACGAAGACCGCTGCGAAGGATGCTGTCGAGGTCGTCGTTAGGAGGATGAAGGATAGGGAAGGGGTCAGGGAAGGGGATGTGGTTAGGTTTAAAGGTTGGTTGGGGAGGTTGGAAGGGGAGATGGAGCAGGCTGAAGGGTTGTTTTGGAGGAGTGTTAGTAGGATCTTGAGGGGTGGTGCTGGGTTTGTCATGTCGTAGGGGGGGAGTGAGGCAGGGGATTGAAAGCGAAGCTGGGTGGATAAGGGATAGATTTCGTCTAGAAGATGGCAGTATGGACACTTGGCTACGATTCGCCATACCAATTGGAGTTGTGGTGCGGTTGCCTCTCAAAAGTCAGCGGATCATGCCAAATAACGAAGCTATTCGAAAAGGGTTTTCTTCCAGAATCATAGCTTGACCAATCAAATCTTGTTTGAGCCTTTGTAAAGAATTGCTAATCAAGTGAAAGTCTTTTTGTCGCCTGATGGCGCATTCCTTCGCTCGGAAGAAATCGTACATCACTGCAAACTAATAGCCATCCCACCATCCACCAGCAGACTAGCCCCATTGACATACCTCGCCAAAGGTGAACAAAGCATGATCGTCGGTCCAGCCAGATCCTCGGGTACTCCCAACCTCCCCAAAGGTACTCTTCGTATCTGATCTGCCCTCTTCACAGGATCGGATAGGTCTTCTTTGTTGATATTTGTTTGGATCGTTCCTAAATCCGTCCAAACGTCAATCTTTGCCATCTTGTTTTGACAGCACGAAAGCTGGTCATATGAAGGATTTGGCCCCAATCACAATTCGTGGTCATGATTCAAGGAGAAGGGGGAAACTCTGGGCTCACCGGGTAGGACCGAATTACACCTAATCCCCAACGGTCCCAAAGCAATCGCACAACTTTCCATCAAACTCTTCAATCCAGCCTTCGTAGGTGTATAATGAGTCTGTTCCCCACCACCCATCAATGCACTTATCGAACTTATCGCGATGATGTTCCCTCTCTCCCCATCGATCGGTTCTTGGGTCGACATGATGTTAGCGACTGCTTGGATGATGTAGAATGCTCCGTTTAGATTGACGGATTGGACTCTGTGCCAGAGGGGGTGGGGGAGGGTTAGGAATGGGTGGAAGGGGCAGATTCCGGCGTTGGATATTAGGTGGTCGATTCTATTGAATGTTTTGGTGGCTGCTTCGACGATCTGATATCGAATGAGCTGAAGAACTTGTGCATGGGGAGTCGGAGTGGAGATCACGGGATACTTGGAGAGGGGACATACGATGCGTGAGGTGGAGGAAGGGTGGTGAAAAACGTACAGCAGTCGCAGTGGATGGGTCCGATATGTCCCCAGCGACAATGACGCTCTTCCCACCAGCTTTCTCAACCTCAGCAGCGACTTCCTCGATATCAGACTGGGTAGACGAGTCGTGATGATGCAGGACCAAATTTGCTCCATTCTTAGTAGCGACTATCCGCGAATCAGCTTGACCACTACAGGATAAATTTTCTTTTGACTGACGGATCGCGACTGCTCGTCCGATACCTGTCGAACACCCTGTTACGATCACCGTCTTCCCAAGAAGTAGGTTGTAAGCCATATTCAGGATGTCAAACAAGGTATCAAGCTGCGTGCCCTCTGCAGCCTCGATTCGGGATCAGGCTTTCTCATGAAAGCTATGTTGTGAAATCCCAAGCGGCCCGGGTGAACGGGTTAAAGACCTTCCGAGATACCGAGCACCCCCGGTGGGGTACGAAACCGATCATTTACCGCTTCCCCGTCCCATTCCTCTCGCTAGACTACCTTGATTCTCTGCCCTTGGTACACACAAACACAGACTTCCATCAAGATGCCTGGCAAAGTATTTCCAACCATTGTGGGTCAACAGAATGAGTTGGACTGATACGCCGATACGCGATACTGATTATTGATTTCCGGTTGTTTCAGGCGAAGCTCGAGACTTTCATCCCTACTGCTCATGGGTCTGGAGGTGATTATCACCGGCAGGGTGGGGATCATTGGAGTGAGTCGCGGCTCCATCCTGCTTCGATCCTCCATCGTTTCTGTGCTATTACGTCAATACCGGTGCTGGGATTTGACGTCGATGTATCCGTCTGAAGCTCCTAATCCGTAACTCCCTACTTTTTTCCCTTCACAACGGAGTTAGAGCGCGTGCTTGTCGCCTCACTGGCGCCCCACATACTACGGCTCTTTGTGTACCGAAGATTGACCTACTCATTGTACCCTATTTCTCAATGTTGCTCACTGACGCTCGCTCCGTCGCGTAGTCGTCGCCGGCAACATCTCCTGCCCAATGCATAAATACCCCGAATACCGAACCTCCCGAACTTCTTGGGGTATCGGCGTCCTCGGTTCGATCTTCGTCAAACTCACCGCCTCCGACGGGACCATCGGTTATGCGACAGGTTTCGGTGGACCACCTGCTTGTTGGTTGATCGAGGAACATTTCAAGAGGTTCGTGATTGGTCAGGACCCGAGGGATACGAACAAGATTTGGGATATGATGTTCAGGGCTAGCATGTTTTATGGGCGGAAGGGTGAGCTCGAGTAGAGGATTCTTATCCCATATTTGGAAGCGAATTTTCCTCGCTTCCGACTCGAGTAGGAGTTTCTTGCTGATTAGGACTCGGATCAGGTCTTCCCCTCGCCGCGCTAAGCGTAGTCGACCTAGCAATCTGGGACCTGATCGGCAAGATCCGTAACGAACCGATCTACAAGATGATCGGAGGTCGGACCAAGAAAGAGATCCCACTCTACCTCACCGGTCCACGTCCGGAAGTTGCCAAAGCCCTCGGTTTCTGGGGTAGTAAGGTCGCACTCCCACATGGACCGCCGGATGGGCACGAAGGGATAAGGAAGAATGTCAAGTATCTGAAGGAGTGTAAGGAGGCTGTTGGTGAGGATTATCCGGTTCAGGTGGATTGTTACATGTCTCTGAATGTGGTGGGTCCAAACTTGCATCTTGACCGTAGAAGACTGAACACCGCTCAGCCGTACACCATCGATCTCGTCAGAGTGAGTCCGAAAATCAGCTGAGGCTTAGGTGGAGCAATGGCGCTGACGCATTCGAGACAGGCCTGCGAGAAAGCCGGCGTCGAGATCAACTGGTGGGAAGAGGTTCTTCACCCCGACGACTTCGATGGCCACGTTAAGCTTCAACAAGCGTTACCTCACGTCAAGTTCACCACAGGCGAGCACGAATATTCCAAGTGAGCTTTCTTCACCTCATGTAGGGTCCCGCTAATAGGATACAGGTATGGCTTCCGTAAGCTTATCGAGGTGTGTAGAGAACCATGTGTTCATTCTACATGGATCGCTGAGTTTCCACAACCTCAGAACCGCGCAATCGCTATTATTCAGCCAGATGTCATGTGGTTAGGCGGTCTGACCGAGCTTATCAAGGTTGCGAGGTGGGTCTGAGGTACACCTTATCGAGCATTATAGCTCACGTTGACTCCAGTATGGCAGCCGCCTATGACATTCCCGTCGTACCCCATGGTAGCGGACCTTATTCTTTCCAAGCGATCATGTCTTTCCCAAACTCTGACTTCTGCGAGTACATCGTGAGTGGCCTTCAGAACTACTTTGAGGATGTTTCAGGTTATCTGCCTTCAGGCTCTTTGATGCGCTTCAATTTGCCTCCTCCAATGTTTTGCTAGTACTACATCATGCTGATGCACAACACAGGCCAACTCGCCCGATGGCAAATCCATCGCCCCCTCATTCGGTAACCTATTCACGAACGAGATCCTCCCCAACAATGGCAAAATCGATCTCACCGAAGAACCAGGATTCGGTCTCGAGCTTAATCCTCAAGCCGAGCTCGTTCCTTACAGCTCGTTCTTCAGTCCTGTCGAAGGTTTGGGATCCGCTGGAGAGGCTGAAGATGAGGAGGCGAAGAAGAGGGTTGCGGGGGTGGAGTAGTATAAACTCTATAGCCATGCAGCTTGTGTCATCACCTCTGCTTGGCGAGAATCGTTTCCTGCACTTGCTTTAATACTCCACTGTAGATTGGTGTCCGCCTCGGTTTAGAGAAGAGCGAGAGACGGCACGTGATCAAGATCTCATTGTGCCGCACCTCGACAGTCAGCTTCGATATCTCCTTCGATTGAGCTCAACACATCGCGCTACAGCTGCTCGCTTGCTGGAGATCCAAGTCTCCTTCGCTTTTTGGAGGACGGCAAAATTCCAGGCGCCCTTGAATTTTTGTTCCCATCGGCGCTACCCAATCACCTTCCAGTGCACTGGGTCCTAACCGATCAGCTCAGTCGAAAAGCGTAGTATAACCGATGCAATCAGTCCAACAACCTTGGTCTATACCTTCCCGAGCTTCCTCATCATCATCTACTTCATCCCCATCTCAGTATAACACGGCCTCAGCGACGAAGAAATCCAGATCCAAATCGAGCGGAGCGAAGAAGAAGGTATCGAAAGCTTGTCTCGCTTGTCAGAAGAGTCATCTCACTTGTGATGAAGGTCAGTTCTACCCTAAGATAGTTGTCAAATTAGGACGAGAATACGATTGGATAGACTGATCTTGTGGGGAATTGACGATTAGATCGACCATGTTTGAGATGCCGGAAGAAAGGGATTGGGGATCAGTGTGTTGAGGGGAAGAGGAAGAAGGCGAAATACCTCCTCGAGGGGGAAGAACTGGGTCGGTTACTCGTCCATAACGAAAGTCCATTTGAAATGGTCTGACTGCCGCATAGGCTCTTCTGTTCCGGCGAGTAATACTTCACCGTCGATGAGCGTTCACCCACCCCCGCCTATACCCAAGATCGAACCGAGGAATACCGATAATCTGTGGTTGTCTGCTCCGCTTGATCCGGCTGGTGCTGAGACTGGGCAGGGTGGTTTGACGGATGGTGGGGAAGCTATGAAGTATTGGAGTGGGTTTGCGGGGAACGCGGGAGGAGGGGAGATACCGGATCTTTACCGTGAGCTTAAACTTTTCATGTTCGACTTTTCATCCTTCCCGCTCCTAAGGGAGATAGAGAGACAGCTTTTCACCCCGAGCCCCGGACGACTGAAACTTCTGGGGATAGACACCTTTTGCGGCTGTTCATTGACGTCGTGTCTGAGCTGATACTCGCGAATTAGCGTTCGGTACCACCGCCGCATCGAACGAATATCAAATGCTCGACTCGATGTTCACCTCCATGTCACCCATTTATCCATCGTTCTCAGAGGCTTCGATATATCAGCCGGAACATCTCATCTCACCAGCATGGCCAAGCCAGGAAATGACCCAACCTACTCTCCATCCCAATCGCGATCCCACACCGCCATTGTACCCAGTAGCGAATAACCCGTGGAATGGGTGGATGAATCCCGATCCTATCAAGCAGGAGCAAACCCCTTACACTGCTACTACTGTGGAAACGATCACGAGAAGCCTAACACCCATCGATCGAGCTATTGCGAGGAGGATGACAGCGAACGAAGTATATCGGACGATAGTGAAGCCATAGTACGTAGATCTGATAAACGTATCAAGTCTGATCTGATAAATGATACCGCAGTGACTATACCGAGGGGTACCATTTCCTGATGGAGCATTTGTCGAAGAAGTGAGTACCTTTTTGAAAGTCAAGATGTGCTGATTCATCGGTAGTTTCGAGCAGCGAGACGTGCTGCGAGTCGTCCGGGCGCTAGCGTCCTTCCGACCGAGCTTGATCGCCTTGCAGTAGGTATCTCCCGGGTCATGATCCGAACCATATGATCTGATCATTATTGCTCAGGATGCCTCTGAGCGAGGACGACGAGATTTTCTTGGAGAGATCATTTCAGCGGACCCTCATTGTGAGCCTTCATTTCTGCGGCAAGCCCTGTCCTCGATGAGTTCCGAGCACGATGCTGACTTGCTCACACAGGAGCTTGAGAAGCTGATATCGTACTCGGCGACTCCCACAGCCGTGTGGCGAAGAACAGGCGAGGTATGCTATGCCAACCCAGAGTTTTGCAGCCTTGTCGGTCGGGACGAGCAGACTTTATTTGGGAGGAAGACGTTCGTCTATCAGTTGTTTTCGAAAGCATCGTAAGTAGTCATACATCGTCAGCTTCATCAGCCACCCGTCCGGTGCTCATGATGTCAGTGTTGTCGCATATTGGGAATCCTTCAGTGTACACGCCTTCGAAAATACGACGCAAAACTTCTTCTCACCAACAATGATGGAAGTAAAAGGTTCTGACATGTTGTGCTCTTGCTGTTTCACCATACGACGTGACGTGAGTGTATATGTCTAGGAAGAAAGTCGAAACTGCTAATGTGGGGATCAGGTGTTCGACCTTCCTTCCGTGGTAATCGGCCAATTCCTCCCGGTGCCTGAGGAGTCGCTATGACACGGCGACATCGGCAACTCGTCATTGAAGTGTAGGACTTATGCATCAAGAGGGGTCAGCACGAGTGGGAGAGTGCTGGGCAACCAATCTCATGCTTATAACGACGACAGCGAAAATATCTCTACTGCTGTGTCACGCTGCCACAACGCTCGACGTCACTGACGGTCTCAACCGGTATCGTTTTGCCTTCTCTCAGCAACCCGCGACTTTACGTCACCCTGTCTCAAAGCGGCCCCGCTAAAAGCCTCCGACTCAGGGGTTTTTTGTTTGGTTTGGCATGGTCCCAGGCCAGGTCCTGTTGGTTTGTTTTCACTGGGATTGGCGGAAGCTCTTTACTACCACACAAACCTTGGGATTTTCTTGATCGTCTTATGTATTACTACATCAAAGGATGAGGATCGGATCGGATGATCAGCTTGAATAGCGGGGAAGCTAGCACAAATCGATCTTGGATTACCGATCTGACCCGGGTCCACCCGGCTGCATCCACCCACTATTTGACCCTAGCGACGATCAAATCTCTACCTCGACTCAGCGCTAGTCAGATCCTGATCGATACCACGAATCCTCGGGTACACCATCTTACCCTCGAAGAAGCATAACCGAATCAACCATAACCCCAAGTTGTCTTCTACCCGAAACACCGTCTGTCTCATCTACCCTTGACGTCGACACATCTTCCTCTCTCGACCCCACCCAGTACCGAGCATACCTCCTGTCTTCGATACCTCCCTACTCGGGCTCGGTCTCGTCAGACCGCGTCAACTCCGCTTTGAACAGCTGGCTCAAAGGAGGGCTTTTCCAATAATCATCCTCCGCCCTCCGCCGTCCCCCATCTACCGCCATCTTTCCCCTCTTCCGCTGATAGGGACTTCAAAGGGTCGACCTCTCTCTGGTGTGTACGATCGTCATGACCTTCCCATCTCCGCTTCAAGCTGAAAAGAACAGGTTTGGACCGCCCCTCCATCCCATCCCCAAAAAAAGGCGAGAGGGGAGTCGAGATGTCGGGCTTGATCCAGACTCCCTTCCTAAATACCGCACATGACGATACGACGACAATATCGTTAGATCCATGCATGCCGACACAGCTCAGCACACCCTTTGAACATCTCGCAACACCTGTTCACGGAGGTAATCATTCGATGTACACGCCACCCGACCCCCATACCTTCCCGCACAACGGCTACTCCCTAGCGTATGACCATCCGCAATATCCCAATCAACCCGTCGCTGGACCATCCTTTGCTCCACCACCTTTCCATCTACAACACGATCCCTCTCCCATTGGCGATTACCAATACGGATTTCCGGACAATGGAGACTGGCAAGGAAATACAGATTGGGATGAGGATGAGTACCGTGATGGAGATGTGATCTATGGCAACTTAGAGGTCAGTGATCAGAACCCAAACCAAAACCAAAACCAAAACCAAAACCAAAATCCTGGTACTGCCTTTCAAAGCCCTAGTTCTCTTCCTCCGCCTCATGTACCTGACAAATCTGCTCCCAAACAGGTCAAGCATCGGAGAAGGACGACGCCGGAACAGCTGAAAGTCCTGGAACATTGGTTCGATATCAATTCGAAGCCGGATAACAATTTACGAGAATGGTTGGCCTCAGAGTTGGGGATGACGAAAAGGAATATTCAGGTTTGGTTTCAGAACCGGTGAGTAGGGCGATCAGTCATATCCACTGTGAAGAGCTGATGAGTACTGTAGACGGGCGAAGGTGAAAGGTCAAGCTCAGAAGCAGAAGGAAGCGGCTGAGAAGGTTGAGGAAGATGCTCAAGCTCTGGAAGGGAGCAGGACGCCGGAGAGACAGCCTGTGACTCTTCCCGTCCTACCGCCTATACGGATCAAAACGAGTCCCGAGAAGCAATCGATCCTCCTTCCACCGGTGAACAACGTCAACATGGGCCGGAGAGTCTCACTGGCCAACGGAGAAGCGGCGAAGATCGAGATGTGGGTGGCCAAGCGGGTGGCAGCGGGACAGGGTATAGGTGTTGGAGGAGGAACAGGACGACCACCCGGACATATTTCACCCTTCCGATCGCCTATCGCGGGTCAAGCTGCTGCTGCCAGAAGGAGTTCTATCCCGTATCCTACGCCAATACCGGAGAACCAAACCCAACAGCAGCCATTACGCTCGCCCAACGGTCTCAGCCCAAAGATCTCGCCTAGTGTTCGACCGATGCCATCGACGTTGCATCTCACGGCGCTCAGGAACAACTCTCGGCGAGCGAGTATGCCAGGTGCCGCTCAACTCATCTCATCGGGACCGTTCACCCCTCCACGAGTCATTTCGGGGAATTACCCGATTGGCAGTGGCAATGGAAGAACCAGACGCGAGCTCAGCCCCATCAAGGACCACGATGGAGATCACGCAGAGGCCCGTCATCAACTGAACTTTGTCTTTGGCGACACGGACTTCTCGACGACTTACCTTACCCCTCCTTCTTCTACCTACCTCCCGTCGAACACCTCGCCGACATCGTACCTTCCCCCAGACTCTGGGTCAATGGTATACGATTACTCCCTCGATCCGAGTCAACATGCGCCGTTCACGCCAAACGGTCCATTACCCAACCCGACTTTCTCATTCGGGTCAGGATCGACGGACGGGCCGTCAAACTCAGGCACGGACGATCATTCAGTGTGGATGTCGATGCAACCCCGAGTTCGAATGGGTAGCCTCGCAAGTATCAATACCTTCACCACCGATGGAGGAGTACCGGACTCTGGCAGTGATTTCGGTCAAGATTGGATGACTCCACCTGGAACTGAAGGGTTTGACCCAGATGCAAGGAGGGCTTCGGCGTATGTCAAGTCTTCCAATAAAGCAGCACCAAGAAGGAAGAAGAGACAAGCTGACAAGAGGAACAGGCCTGCGGATCTGCTACATCATCTAGGGATATTGGGGATCGATACCAATCTACCTTTGACAGCAACAAATGGTGCTCACCCGCTTCGACCTTCGCCCCTTGGGAATGGGAATGGGAATGGGTTTACGATGGATTCTTTTGGTCAACCGGTTTACCAGTTTCAACCGAGTTTCCAATCGGATCACTTCCAATCGGACTCCACTACCATCAACTACTCAATTTCCGCCGACGGCTACCGAACCCATTCCAACCCCCCATCCGACCATTCTCCGCTGAGTAGCGAAAGTGCACCATCCCCGACTCACGTAAACATCCCAACCTTCACATCACCAGGGTACTCCTTGACCTCCTTATCATCCTTCTCGAATCACTCACAATCAACCCAACCTCAACCATTCATCATGCAGCCGGTAAACCAGCATCGATATGGGGAGATGGTGGGTCAACAGCGTGTGGGTGTGGTCGAGGGGAAGGATGATTTTGGTTTCTTCCCCGAGCTGGGTGGAGAGCCAGTCAATGTCTTGGTCTAGGCGTGTAGGCCGAGTGAAGGGAGGTGGAGCAGCCTCGACGTACATGTTTTTTTCTCTTCTTTTCTTTCTTGGTCTTGTTCTTAGGGTTTTGAATCAAATGTGCTATATCATCTTGAGGGATCCGGAAGGGAAGATTATACAAGCTTGTATTATATCGTTATGTCACACCTGCACACGCTGAGTCCTCTCAACAGATCAGGAGAGTGGACCAGTCGCCGATACCTGTATACCGAAATTCTTGCGACGAAAGATCTGCGCTGGACATGTTGAACTTGGACGACTTTGATGGAAATTGCGTGGATCGCGATTCTGATTCAATACGAATGGTGCATCCCGGCTAATCGTACAGACCCTCCCACTCATCCTCCTCCTCCACGAGAGGCGGACCATCCTCGGCCTCGACCGGTCGTCTCCGTGCCTCATCCCGCTCCATCTCCACCAACGTCATCATCTCCTCCAACTCATCGTTGTCGCCTTCTTGAGCCGGCTCGAATGGCGGCTCCTTCCTCACCGGAGCCGGAGCATCGCCCTGTTCACTTGGCGGTGAGAGCGGTCCATCCTCTGCGTTGGAAGTGGGCTCAGGTCGAGGTGAAAGAGGTGTCGGACTCCTTGCAGGGGGATAGAAAGCTTCTCGATAGCCTTTTAACGCGTTCTATTACCACCACTTCTTGATCAGCGTCAACTCCCCTTCAGCAGCCAGTCTAGAGAGGGATAGCTTTGTGATGAGAGTTTGGCTTTGTATTGAGAGGTAAGCTTCGACCCACCTCCATACGCCTCGTCCGACAGACATTCTCGACTCGAGCTATGGTACTAGCGAAATCGCCTTTAGGGAACATCCCATGAGCCCAGAGTTGGTACACCCCAAGTAAGTCTCTGAGGTCTGCAGCCTGGTCCATCCATACACACATCAGTCCTTAACTCTCTCAATCCAGACGGCATTAAGTAGTAAGTAGTAAGGACCGTCGTGTCGGAAGAGTCTGGGGACCGGGGGACAAAGCTCACTTCATGACCCTTACCACGGGGTTTGAACCTCTTTGCAGCTCTCATCAAAGCAGGGAACCCATTCTCGCCCAACAACCTGTTTCAACAAACCATCGACCTCAGCCTCCCTTAAACCATCGTTTTCTACCATTGCTGGTGTTTGGGGTAAGCGAGAAGGGACTGGGACTGACCGGTCTGCATCGATCTTTGGGATGGGTTTCCGTTTCTTCCCCACTTTCTCTGGGCCTTCTCTATCGTCACCTCGGCCTATGTCCAATCCAGCCAGGGGATCGACCCAGCCTACTCCTGTTCCTGCTCCTATTCCAGTTGTGGGGGGAAGAGCACCTCGTTCAGGTAGAGGAGGAGGTGAGTCAGGTAGGTCGAAATCATCGTACAGATCCAGCTGAGGCGGTGGTGGTGGCGGTGAAGGTGGAGATGAGACGCGTTTGGTACGACGGGATTGAGGTGTTGGAGCGATGAAAGATGCTGAAGGTGAGAGAAAGAGCGGTTTTGCTGGTCTGCGGGGTGGAGAGCGGGGTGGGGAGTTGGTGCTGAATAGGTCTGTCAGATCGGACATGGCCAGGAGAGCTGCAGGTCCACCAGACTACTGCAAAACTCCAATGGTAGGAAAGAATTGATCGGCTTTAGGAAAGAAGTGATCGGTAAGGGTGAGGTTATATTGAGTGATTGGTCAAGGTGGCGTCTGCGACGATACGGAAGTATTTATTACGGAAGTACATATTTATTTATTTTTTGACTTTTGATTTCTCCACCAGCCTTACTATACGTGGCGTCAAATCAGTCATGCACATAATACGATCGAGAGCTACATCAATATGGGCATGAACGATAATATGATTGGAAGAAAACCAATGATACAATGAACGCGTTCCTTCGCGTCGAAATCAACCAAGCTCCGCTACAGCTGTCCTCCAATCCTCTCGTATTGCGCTTCACCTCAACCCGACCTATGCGCGTATCTCCTGATGATGTTCTCCCCCGACACCGGAATGTGACCATTCACTCTCGCTCGTAGCGAATGTGATTGCACCTGCGATTCATATCAGCTATCAACTCTCAATCAATGCACGGGATCGTAAGCGAGAAACCCGGCTGAACTCCACTCACTCTCGGATAACCCCGCTCCGCTTGCCTTCCGACCAATGGCGGACCATCTCCTCCCGTCCCCCTCGGCATTCCCATACTCCATAGCAGAAGCTTTCATCCCCAAACCCCCTACCAGACCAACACTCGCACTCCTCCCCAGATTCGGCTCAACGCTCAAACTACTGAAACTGCTCGGGAAGAGTGGTGATCCAGGACCTCGCTCGAAGATCGGCATCGCCTCCCTCACTGGGGTTTGAACAGCACTAGGTGATCGAGGGAGACCTTGTTGGGTCGTTGGGGAAGTTAAGATCTGTAGACCGACTCGAGATGGTCGATGTGGACTATGTCCTTGACCGAGAGTACCGTATCTCTCCATACTTCCCCGACCAGCCTTTGAAGACGAAGATCGAGCTTCTTCCTCGCCTTCACCAATCGTTGCCATCCCGATGAGTACGCTCATCCTAGCTGCAGCAGCTTCCCCTTCATCCTCTACGATCTCCCCGAACTCTTCTCGCAACTGTCGCTCGACCTCGGATGGATCGGTCGCTTCCAAAGCAGCGATGTACACCTGGTTCTCGGAAGGGTCATACTCTCCTTCCTCGCCTAACCCTAATCCACCCCAAGAAGGCGGGATATCATCCTCCCCTCCCGCATTGAGCAGGTCCCCATCGCATCCGAGACAGACCCCAACCTTCTCCCATAAAGCCACGCTCCTCTGTCTGACCGCTTGTCGAGCTCGGAACACCCAAGCATAATCCGGGCATTCGACACGAGTCAGAACCGTAAGGTGCCGACAAAACTCGTCCCAGCTCCACTCTTCAGGCTTCAGAGACTGCCAATTCGATCTCGCCGCTGTCTTCGGGAACGCTGCGCGAAGGGAGTCAAACATCTTCTCGTTCGATGCGTGACTTAGTAGCTCCGCCACTTCCGCTGGCCGCTCGACAAAAGGGAGGAGAGTATCGTCGTCCAGCTGGACGTATTCGACAGGTTCCAGAGCGATCGACACTTGATCATCAGGTGAATTGGGATCTTCCGGTGTCCGAGGCGTACGTCGAAATGTCGAACCGGCCGATTTCCGGCGTTTCAGCTCGGAACGCTTGAACCCGCCTTCCGGGACCATGACAGGGGAAGATAAGCTTCGGGCAACCTCAACGACCTCCTCGGGTGACAAAGTTCTCCGCTGTATGCCTACATCGTTGTCGGAGTACAGCTGGGTGATACGATGGACGGCATCGGGACCGCCTGGAGAGTAGGATGCTGAGTCAGATCGGACGGGTGCCATCGGCGTCATTCCAGCGAAAGAGGATGCGGCAAAAGATCGACGTGGACCACGAGCTGAAGTAGCCGGAGCATCCCCAGCGGCAGCCATAGCTGAGAATGGTGCAAGTGCGGAGGATGACTTCGTACGACTAGATATCAGCTGAGTAAGGGATAAAGCCACCCACCGTTTCAACCCCGAGTTCTCGCTTGGCGCCTTGACCAAAGTCAGCCTCGAGAACAACCCCGCCGCATGCATCACATCCTCCTCTTCATAGTCCATACCCGCACCCCATCTCGCAGCATGAGCGATCAAGCTCTGCCTCCGACTGAGCGATTTCGTGATCGAGCTAGCCCTCGATCTGGTCGTTCCAATACTACTCGCATCTGAGCTCGGTTGGGATCGATGACGGGACTGGCTGGTGGGTTGGAGGGGTGAGAGTGCTTGTAAAGGGGAGAGGACGGTGTGTTTGGTTGGACGGGAAGGCGAGGGGGAGGCGCGGGGTTGACGACCTGGAGAGCCGGGGTCTTCGATCGTGTTTTCCCGGGTGTGTCGGTGAGCTTGGCGATCCATGCTGTCGCGCTTCTGGTGAATTGGTACGTGACGAGGATATGCGGAGTTACTTGTTCTAGGTGTGAGTGGTTGTCGGTAAGGGATAGTGGCGTGAGCCTGTGTGATGACCCGATAGCCAGCACAAAGATCGGTTGCGGCCGGGAGAGGAAGAAGTTTATGCGATTTCGTCAATGTGTTGCGGATACGTGAGGTAAGGTTCGTAAGGAGTTTGCCAGTTAACGGGAGATTGTGTTGGTGCAGGGAAAGGGATCTCGACGTGAGACGGACGCGTGAAAGGAGATGAAACCATACGTAAGCGAACGGATCATATTACGGATCGATACAAGCGAAAGATCCCGTGTCAATGGGGCCTGGACTGAAGCTGATGCATCCTTGCGAGAGGGGAGTCTCCACATGAGAGACAAAGGGAGCGCAACCCAGCGGTCGGCTAGACTCTCCATGACCATCATAACCACCTCGTAAGCAATAGCGATCGAGGCATCGAAGTTCCGGGAAAGAAGCAGTATTGAAACATAGACTCACCTCGAGCTCTTGGGCACTATCGCACGGCGTCGTCGTCTCCCCGACCACCGCCTCCTCGACAATAGAACTCGCCCTTGACCTCGAAGTAAACCTCGGATCGTCTAAATCGAACTCGTCCTCCTCTTCCTCCTCAGATGGCGAAGTATGATCCAACTTGGGCGAAATACGATCAATCTCTTCGAGGGAACGGAAAGACCTTTGAGAGAACATGTAAGGCGCTCTTCTCCGCCCTGGAGGAGCGTCGCGAGGGGAGTCGTAAGGAAATTGACCGATTGATCTCGTGACTTTTACGGGGTTGATTTGGTCTGCACACGGGCAGCACGGCCAAGGTCGGATCAGCGGCTCCACCCGAAAACCTTACTCGTAGAATGAATGGCGATGACGTCGGCTTTCCTTTTGGGATGCTGTATTTTTGCGGGGTAAAGGGATATGGGGTTATTAAGGGAAGGGCATAAAGATCGGCGTTCTGTTCGTCTTTGCAATGGATTGCGGGATGTGGCAAGTGGTCTTTGCCAGGTCAAGCGGTGTTGCCTGCCTCTACTTAGGGGATTTTCCGGGCCTGGCACTTATCATCAAGTCGTATTTGAAAGAACGCTATCTGATCCCCGGGACAACATACATATAGACGTGTACGATGTCAGTCACATCGTTCAAGCTCGAGGACATCTTCTCCGTAGCTGGAAAAGTAAGGGTCCCACTTCCGTCCCGCTTAATTGGTTTATCCTTACAAGGCTGATGAATCCCTAGGTGGTAATTGTCACAGGCGGAGGTAGCGGGATTGGAAAAGGTACTGTTCCCTCGCGTTACGTTTGTGAACAGATTGATGGGCTCTTCAGCTATCACTGCCGGTTTCGCGACCAACGGTGCGAAAGTTTATATCACTGGACGAAGACTTGAGGTCCTGGAAGCAGCTGCGAAGGAGATCAACGGGCATGCAGGGAAAAGCGGAGAGGTATTATGGTAAGCCTTAGGACTGTAACCTCCGCATGATGGTTGATTTCATACTCCAACCAGTGTGCAAGGCGACGTGGCGACGAAAGCGGGCGTTAGCAAGGTTGTTGAACAGATCACGGCGAAGGAACAAGTCGTATGCCTGTCCGTAAGGAATCGTATGATGAGGTACTGATGGGAATCTAGGTGGACGTGCTGATCAACTGCGCCGGAGTGTCGCGAGCTTGGAAGAACCCTATCAAGGACCATAATGATCGTATGCCAGATTTTCGAGATGCGAGGGGATGAGCTGATGGGGGCCAATTAGCCGACGCGGTGGAAAAGCTATTATGGGAGGGAGTTGACGAGTTCGTCGATCGCTACTGAAAGGTTCGCAATGTAAAGTCTTGCAGTGACGACTTCAACTACTCAAATTCCAGTACGTCATGTCGATCAGTGCTGGGTCAATGCTAATGAACCTTGAACCTCCCAGTCAACATAAACGGTGAGTTACGCAGACCTTGATATCCGCTCCTTCCACACGACGTATGGACGAGACCCTAGCTGATCCTTTACAGGCGTGTACTTTATGACATCCGCTCTCATCCCTCATCTTCGCAAATCCGATAATCCAAGCGTGGTTGTTATCGCCTCGATTGCTGGTTTAGCAAATCAAAGGCATGTCGGCTGTATCTTCTGACTGCGAACACGAGTTGATAGGGACAGGTTGATGGGATCTCTAAGCTATGGAGTATCCAAGGTTAGCCTCTTTCGGTCATTCTCATTGACAGAGCTGATGCTTTGACAGGCGGGCGGTATGTGCACCCACGCTGGTGGACGAAAAGCTGATATCAATAGCCATCCACTTGGGAGAACTTCTCGCTGGACGATTACACCCGTACATAATACCCCAAACCCAGTTCAAATCTCCTCTCACGCCCGTTGTAGCCTGAAGATCCGCGTCAACACCATCTGTCCCGGTATCTTCCCCTCGGAAATGACAGGTACCTCTGGCGGATCAGGACATAAGTACGACCTCGGTCTACCCGCTGAGAAAGCTGCATGCGATCTACCATGCGTCAGTCTCGTCCGTTTTCAGTGGATCTTAGCTGATGTAAGTTCCGGTAGAACGACCAGGAAAGCCGGAAGAGATCGTCGCTCCTGTTTTGATGCTGAGTAGTAAGGGTGGGATGTATATCAATAATGCTGTTTTGACTGTTGATGGGGGACGTCTTATGGTCAGTCGCCTTGGGGTTCAAGCATTCTGAGTGAAGGCTGATCCATGTTGGAAACGTAGGTCGCTGGAGTGAACGATGGGATCAGGATGCCTGAGGAGACATTCTCGTATTGAGGAGGTTCAATCATGAGCACGTAAAGATAAGATGGTATGATATGCATGGATTACTTCTCAGCGTTCACAGTTCTGGTCCCGCTAAAAATCAGTCGGGAAATGGAAGCGTAACTATCGGAGCCTCTTACCTCCGAATAAGCTTGAAGTGCCACACGGATTTTGGCCAGGCTGGGTGATTTGCCCGCTGCCTAGTGGATGTAACAGTAGAAGTTAGATGCTCAAGCATACCTTCAGCATCTTAGACTTTACCAAGTTCAAGACACCGTACGTCTTGCTCCATCACCCTTTATCACCCTCATTATTTTCCACCCTGTTGCAAATCCTGCGACTGAACCCAATCTCGGCCATATAAGGGACCTGAGCAAAGGGACTTGAGCTGATCTGTCTGTTTCGCAGTATTCCACCAAGATGACCAAGAAACGTCGAGGGGGAGGGCGAAACAAGAAGGGACGAGGACATGTGAAGAGTGTCAGGTGCTCAAACTGCTCGCGATGCGTTCCCAAGGTGAGTCGCGACTTTCTCTTTGCCATGTGGGTCTGCAAAAAGTTTCGGTTGCGTCAGAGCTCGTTCAGGGGAGGCGGCTTAGACCACATTGTTCGATATCTGCTCGGAAGCCGTGTCCATCTCAGCTATCGCGCTCTTTGACTGGTCACGTCCGAGCCCAAAACGATCGCTTGTGACTAATGAGCTCGCGCATCGAAGTATTGATGTGATAAATCGGCTGACACCTCATTCAGGACAAAGCCATTAAGAGATATTCCGTCAAGAACATGGTCGAAGCCGCTGCTGTCCGAGATCTGTCCGAAGCATCCGTCTATTCCGAATACGCTCTACCGAAACTCTACATCCGACTCGCCTACTGTATCTCATGTGCCATTCACGCGAAGAGTATGTCATTTTTTCGCTCAGCCGAGACACCAGTCGTTGCGATTTGGTATATCAAGCGAGAGAGATGTGCTGATGGATGGTGTAGTCGTGAGGGTCAGGAGTGATAAGGCTGGGGCAATCAATAGTCGTAAGAATCGTCTCCCACCGCCGAGGGCAATCTTCAAGGATGGCAAGGTGGGTTGAGTGTTCTCAGGTCAAAGGGTAGCCCGCTTATGGTTTTGTGCCTCTTTCTGGTCATGCCTATCGCTTGATGTCAACCCATCTCATTCGTACTCAATTTCCTCCGCTGCACGAGTAGCGAATCAACCCAGCTGTCGCCGCTGCCATGGCTGCCAAGACTGCTTCGGCGGAGAAGACTGCTTAGGGTGGATGGCTTGATGTATACCCTGCAGGCGATTCAAAAGCATGAGACGTCCTTAATAAGTTTTTCGAGCAAGCTTTGAATGCTAAGCTTTGCGATCCTCTCGTTCCATCACCGCTGAACTCGTCCACCTTCGACTATGATGGCGGTTCAGCCTCGTCCAGCAACTGTCCCGCTATCCTCATTGACCCTGCAGATTGTAACGTCGCAAGAACGGATCATTTGTAGTCTGAAAAGCTTCGTTTCATCGTAAAGTCATGACGTTTCGATATGTGATCATCATCCCCCCGCCAGTGCCGCCTCGACCGCTTTCAAATGCGTCATACAACATCCCCCAACCTTAAACCGCTTCAAACTCCGATACTTCCTACTCTCCTTACACCCCTCAACCGCGCATACTCCACTCACGTCCCTCCTCTCAAGTCCGCCTCCTCCCCTCCCTACATCTCCGACATCCAGCCAATTCTCCTTCCCAACCGGGACACCAACTCGTAAATTCACGTTATCACCCGAGATCGAACTGACCCAGCGGATCATCCCTTCTTTCGGAGCTGGACCTGGTCGGCGAGTATCGGGGATGGTGTGGTTGGCGTCGAAGCTGGAAGCCGTGGCTGGGTCGGGTAGGAGGGGTGGACCGTCGAGTTTTGAGCGAGAGCGACCTGTCTGAGCTCGGAGGAGACGGTTGATCGTTTGGTCCTGAGCAATGGTCAGCATGACCACGAAACTCCAACCCATAGGTCTTTCAGCAAGCGCCAGTGTTTGGGTCATAGGTGACCACAGCTCACTTGGACCTAGATGTCGGTTTGATGTAATGGGAGGTACTGCTCACCTGCTCATCCTGTAATCTCTGCTCACTCTGCCTCTTCCTCCTCCGAGCAGTTTCCTCCCGTCTCTGCAACCTCTCCGCCTCAGTCAAGACGAGTTTCTTCCCCTGTCCCTCTGAGTCCATTCATCAGCTCCTGATCTACTACCCCTTGAGTCGGGAGACAGACCGTTAGGCAACGCTATGAGCGTCTCTTGAAGATCCTTATTCCCCTTAGCCCGCTGCCGAGCAGTAAGTTTACTGGGACTAGCCGATCTCCTCGATGATCCAGCATAAGACATCACGTCCAACTCGTCGATCTCCTCTTCACCTGCTGGATCTTGCTCGAACAGAGCTTCTTCCTCGTCACTCCCTACGTCCACACATCAGCTCAGAAACCCATTTTCGTCCACTTTCCTCTTGCAAGATGGACGGACAAGACAAGGAAGGGATAGAATAAAGCTGGAAATGTAGGATAAGCTAGGGGAACATACCCATTGCAGCTTCAAGGGCAACCCTCTTTGTCCTCTTCCCCGATTTCTTCGCGGCTGCTCGAGAAGGTCGTCTCGATTCGTTATTCACTTTCAATCGGATACGGAGGGCTGAGGAAGGTTCTGGTTCAGGGTCAGGTTCAGGTTCAACTTCGGGGGAAGGGTCGAGTTCCATATCTTCTGAAGCGATCACCGAGGAGACTATCACCCATATCAGTACATCACTTATCACTTGGCGTACACGGGCATGATGACAGGAGGAGGGGAATGGTGAACGCACCTCCAAAACGAGTGACTGCCCCGACATCCTCCTCCTCCGACTCATACTCTTCTCCTTCAGCGTCGAGTTCCATGCCGTCATCCTCCTCATCCTCCTCGTCGTCCAGCTCGTCCTCCTCGGCCGCTTCCTCAGGGTGGTTGGACGGGGAAGGTGAGGTAGATTCGATGACGCGTTTGGCTCGGCGAGATGCAGCAGGTACAGCTGGACCTGTCCTCGGTGGCATGGCACGGAATATGGAGCTCTGACTATGGAAGGCCGTCGCGCCAGAGGAAGTGGGATTACCCAGCTTTGCGTAGGGAAGATGTATCCAAGGGAACGGAAGCTTTTCTGGGTTGCGGAGGTGGGTGGTTGACCTCCACTCATCCTTTTCGATAACTATACATTTGCCATCCGTCAATATACCCTCGAATTCCGACTCAATCTCAATACCTAGCATATTCTGAAGCCTCTGGAACTCATTCAAGTCGGTCATCCGCCACCATGGATTTCTCTCAATTCAATGGTCCCGAACAAGCGCACATGACCAAGATGATCGAGAAGAAGCAGGTACGTCCGGTACTTCCCGCTCATATCCCTTCTACCGTCATGGCAGGACTCGAGCTAGATCCAGCTACGGCGATATGACACAGTGGATGGACCTCAAAGCTGACCTTGGTGCAGATGCAAGATTTCATGCGCCTTTACTCATCTTTGGTCGAGCGGTGCTTTAACGCCTGTACCCAGGATTTCACAAGTAAAGCTCTCAGCACGAACGAGGTGAGCTTTGCAGCTGCCTGGCTACGCCCCTTCTTTCAATCAGGAGTTTGGAAGTCAGAAGATACAAGCTTACTGGATCTCGTTCAGACAACATGCGTTCAGAACTGTACCGATAAATTCTTGAAGCATTCCGAGCGGGTCGGAGCGAGGTTTGCGGAACATAATGCAGGTGAGCATCAGCTTCTTCGAGGCTGTGATACCCACACGGGTAATCCATGGCAGATTGTAGGCTGATGTTGGGTTCATCTCGCAGAGCAAATGCAGAAGTGAGGCGGTTACAACGGGGTTATGGACATGTACCACATCTCATCATACAGCAAACACATCGATTTTCGATGAAAGTCTCGACAGTGTGTACTCAACTCGAGGACGTATGAGCCGATACCGATGCTAGCCTCGGATCCTCCCCCGCCTCCCCCCCACCCATCTCCATCACTTCCACTCCTTGTCGCCATTGTGAATCCTCTTTCCCTGTCCTCGCTTACTTTCGCCTCGGATCCCGTCTCCATACCACCCATAACCCTACCACCCATAACCTTCCTCATCCAACTCGGCGGCTCAGACCCCTCAGCCGCCAGCCAGGGAGCCACCTCCTCCTGCTCGGACTGTCCCTCCCAGTCCATCCATTGTGCTCAGGTATTCCCTCATCGAGACGAACCGAATCCTTGCGAGCTTCGTGTCGATAATCTGCAAACTCTCCCCACGACGTTCGGGAAGATGCTTCATTCCGCCGAACAAGGCTTCCTCGAGCTGATCTCCATAGGCCATCCTGGTCCCATCACCGCCGCTGATGAGGGCGCCGTTTAAATCGCAGATGATGTACCGCTTCGCTGGTCCAGAGCACAGCTCGATCAGCTACTTTATGACCGATCTCCATTTGAAAATTTGATGTAGCATTCGAGGATATCGTTCGGGAGTCCAGCATGCATCCGGACCGTACCCATGAAGATGACGATACACTCGTTAAGGGATTCACCAGCAACCTTGTGCTTACTCGTGGCATGCGGGCGAAGTCGCAGGACTAGCCGGGAGATCGTAACTTCACTGTGCCATGAACCGAAAGGAGGCAACCGATACAGAGTCCGATTGGTGGTAACGACCACCGTCTGGAGATGTTTTATACCCGAAAGCAAAGGGGAAGCATGCATGTAGCTTCCTGGTAGATGTACCGTCGGTAAAAACGGGAAGATGTCGAGATCAAGATCGGTGTTTCGAGTGTATTCGTCATGCTCCGTGTATTCGTCACACGAGAGCCACAAGGACTTCGACTTTGCTCAATAGCTGCCGCTTTCGACTGAGAAAGGTATCCTCCGATGTGGGACGTAGTCCTGTGCAGCCGGGGTTCTTTGACCTGTTGAGATCCAACTCGATCGATCGTACATGGGCAGGGAAACGCTCATCGCCCTAGAGAGTGTGGACACGGTGGCGTGAGACAGGATGCGGCGGAGCATGTCGGGATGTGACATCTCGACAGGGGGCAGGCATCGTATGATTTTGGGGTGAGTAAGAAAGTACGTGGACTAACAGGCTTCATAGTCGATGACAATCTTCCCCTGACTCTCGCCGATACCCGAAACGGGCTAAGAGACATGTCAGATTTGGTGGATGACAATGCAAGGTTGGACATCCACGAGTGTGTTTGGAAGGCGCTGTCTGGACTTACTTATAAGTGTCCGCAAGATGATCGGATGGTGTTGGGTGATACGAAGCTTACAGGCGGTTGAAGCTGAGTGGCAAAAGTCTGAACTGTATCAGTGAGGTCTCCTCCATAGCTTGCTAAAGAAAGATTCAATACGTAACGAGGTATTCACCTAACGGCCTGAGGAGACAGATTCACAGGCCGCTATACGTCGTGCAGTATCGAGAGCAAGTAAGAATAAGTCGAAGAAGAAGAAGAAGAGGAAAGAGGAAGGAAGGAACCAAGTTGACGTGTCGGTGCGGGGCACCCCGCTCGGACCTTCTCCTAACGTTGTCGAGCTAGCCGTGGGAGCGACTCTTACTGTCCCGGTATGCAGCGCTTGTCACCAATTCTCCAAGGGAACTATCAATACAACATCACATGCCTAAGCCTACCACCCACTCGCTTACGAGAAACACACCCACTGAAATCCGGCACATCGGCGAGGTGCTTTCACTTCTTGTGATCTTACGTAGCTCCCACGGTGAGGCGACTTGGCTACGCGTAGCCTGATCTTGACTATAGACAGGAGACTTTTCCCCTTTGGTCTCACAAACTGGTCTTGCCAGGTCTGTCATCAGGTATCGATTGAGGGACAGGCAAGAGTCTCAGATGCAGTTCGCCACCTTCGACGTTCAAGCAAGTATACCCTTTGCAGCTTTACAATCGCTCAGAACATCCCTATGAAAAGGGTGAGAATGACTACTTCCATAGCTGTTCCCTTAATCAACCCGGTCATTTCCCACCAAACACAACACGATTCCAGAGAGATAGTTCCCACTCCCACAGACTCCCCCAGACGAATTCACCTTGAGGTTTGGAGCCCAATCTGCGTCCTTGGTCCTTTCAGCGTCCTCCCTCTAAGCGTAATACTTGAGGATATCTTCGATGGACAACCACTCTCACCGGCTTACATGGGTAGTCACATGGGGCTTACAATGAGGCAACCATATTCTATCAATCGTTTGGATTTCTGGACTTGCAAAGAGCTCAGCACCGAGGGTTGTAGTGACGGAGTACGCCTTGTTCCTGATGCCAGCCTTCCCAGTTCGAGACGCAGGGAACTGTCTTTTTGAAGGAAGCAACTGCTCTCAAGATTTTTCTGAGAACTGTCAGACTTTCTATCTCAGTCCTCGTTGCGAAGCACTGACAGCCTGTACAGCTTGATATTGTGGATGACTTGAGGGATGATATCCCAGCTGTGACCACTTCTTAGTGAGGTCTTCGTTGCAATGTTAACGTGTCCTGATCTCAGGCATACCCTCCCAAAGAACCTCCTACATCCAGATACTTCAACGCGATCGCATCTACCGTTCTTCAACATTCAACATCCCCCCCACACTGTCAATCATCATCCAATCTTTTCCAGGGGAACATGTCAACTATCTCCCATCCTTCGCGCGCGCTCACGGACCATCTCCACGTGAGTCGTCCGTTCTAAGGTAGGAGGTATCGTCATTGCGGATCTCACAAGGTAGGGGCGGAGAGGAGGATATCACTCTCGTATGTCCCCGTGGACTTCCAAAGCGGCTGGGGAAAGAACTTTGGAGTTGTCAGCCATTCTGCAAGCTCAGAGTGGTTTATCACCTGATCAGACGTGGACGATAATGCGTAACAGAGGTGTGAAAGTGTAGCACGGCGGAGTCGATATGATGAGCGTGGTTATCGATCTCTTACTGCATGAGAGCGATGGATCTACGAGGGTCGAGCCGTCAAAGAAGTAGAGTAGACTGACACGCTCAAGGTGTCTTGTTTCCGACTTCAAGAAGTAGGACTAAGCTTCGAGCGTTTGATACGGCTTCGTGGTGCTTGAACATGGACCTCGAGCTGCAAGGGTTTTCCTGTCGCGAGACGCCTTCGCTCCCTTCGTAAGCGAGACAATCGCTCGATCTTCTTCAGCTGGGGTCGGGGTAGCCTTGAATCGATGTGACGTGAACGAAGCGGAGAAGATCGGCAAGATGGAGAGTGGTCAGAGAAACAGTCTTGCCGTAGCTGAGGCCGAAGTGGAAGAAACACGTCCGAAAGGCTCGAATCAGAAGTACGGTATGGTCAGATCCCTTTCTCCGCGGAGCATCGCCTCGAGATGAGCTGTGCAGACCGCTCTCCGTACAATCTTCCTGATGGGTTGTACTCTCTTTGTTTCCGCACCATATCACGTCTAAGATCGGTATGGCGCGAGATCTGGTTGAAAAGAAGAAACGATGTCAATCCGAAAGGACACAGACGCAATCAATCAAGAAAAGAGCATAGTCGACAAGCGGAGAAAGATGACCCAAACGAATTCGGAACGCTCTGATTTCTTACGGGGATCGTTCCTGTAGGCACACATCGATATATCTGTAACAACATATGGAGCGGCTAGGTATGTATAATATCTGTGAGACCCCCTATCGCCCGAACCCCTCATGGATCGTGCTTACCCACTCCCTCTCATCAACTCTCCTCCAACCATGACCTCACCTCATCTTTCTCAAGACCCCCTGTCCAATCCTCACCTGCACAGCAACGACGTCCTAGCTAGCGGTCATGCAGAAGTAAAGCATGGATGAGCTGCTATGCTACCCTGATTGATGTCCGCAGAGCATCCATCAACCAGCTCCTCACGGAGCCGGTCATGGCTTCAACTTCCCTTATGGCTACTTCTCCATTTCACCGGGCTCAAAAACCCCTTCCCAATCCCCCTTTCTTGGATACTGCTCCATACTGATCAATCGGATGTTATCGAGTCCGCCAACTTCTTCTCCGACTCTTCATCCCATATCGTCCGGGCCTGCCCAGACTCATCGATGGGTCTCCCTGATATTCGGGTGTCGAGGGCCTCCTTGAGCTTCGTACTCCGACCTCCGGAAATGGCAAGCTCGTCTTCATTCTTGAGTGCTACGGTTTCAGCGTTACAAATGGTATAACGACCCGCTTCACCACTGCACACGATACATAACTCCTCGAGGAGTCTCGACTGGTCGTATGCGATCGTAACGTCTTCGTAGATCGGAAGAAATAGGCTGAAGCAAGCATTGATTTAAGCCGTCATCGGTAGCAGGCTGCAAGAGAGCTCCAGCCTATCGTGAGTGATCGACAGGGTCCCCAAAACGGCGTGGAACGGAGTATGAGACGACGTGTCTTCGATGGAAGATCCGGTAGACCGCCAATTCGATGACAGATCGCCGAGGGTGTTTCATCGAGTGTATAGACGATCATTTCTGGCTGTAGGTGGGAGATGGTGGGACAGTAACGACGATTGCAATATACAGCGGGACGAAGACCTTCAAGTTGGGAAGGCGAAGCTGCTTCCCTTCCTATATTGAGTCCGGTCGATGAGGAATGTGATCGTGCTCCTTGACTTTGACCGTCTTGGCAGATGAGAGCAGTTTCTCCCTGCGCTCGGTCGATAAGGATGATGTACCTTCCCGGTCCCGCTCAGAGGTTGGAGAGTCAACTGGATCAAGGATTAAAAGGAGGGTAGTATTCTTCGGACAGATCGTTATCTAGCGATAAAGGATGGCACCGGCAGCGTCGTACAAAACATGAGATACAGTCATGACGGTCTAAGGCGTGTAGGGATCTAGGAGTGATAGGATTCGGTGGAGTATATTGGAGAGGAATATCTCGGAAGGTGACCTGAGGATCACAATTGGGATCAGTCAAAGTCTTTCGAGCGGCTGCAGGGTGAAGCAGTGAGGTACGAGACTCAACCGGCTTCGAGGCAGCAACAGCTTGGCAACTATCCCGCCGTTCGTCCGTCCAGTTCCGCATAAAGGTCGATTTGTCGGCTTTTGGGCACCCCACGTCGATATTGTATTGTATCTCAACGCGATGATAATGGGACTTACTTTCTGATAAATGCCGTACAGAGCATGACCGAAAGGATGTCCATGATATGTCGGAATGATGACCTGTAGGGGCCGGAATACATGAATTCGAGATAGCTGACGTCTTTGGAATTGCTGGTCCAGAAGATGATGACGCATTCCTTTATAGTCGGATGAAGTTGTTGCATCGTCCCGCTGCGCCATCCAGGTCGATCGTTCGGAGTTTCCCCGATATGAGCTTGAGCCCACAGCCTGAGTATCAGCCGAGCAGGTTCCGATTCAGGCTGCAGCGGGCGTGCTTCCGTATCAGCTGTATCTACGGGTTAGGGATTGTGCTTACAAGTTCCACAAAAAGACGGACTGACTTGGATCAAAGTGAGACCACTCCGGCGTGCCGGCTTGCCAAGAATGGCCTGATGAAGCATTGCAGTCAGTTTCATTCAAAATAAACCAGCAGTTGTGCACCTCTTTCGATCGCTTTAAGGAAAGCCAAACACAAAAAGGTTTCAACAAGTCGATTGTGAGTCGAGATCAGAAACACAATAGGCATAAACGAGGAAGTACAATTCTGTGGGGTTGACGCGTGATGATGGGGATGACGGGGAAAAGGGCATGATCGGGACAGTATGCACGGACCGCTCCGTTTTGCTTCCGAGAGTGAGTGGCACTCGACTTTGAATGCGAGATTCGGCTTAGCTCCTGAAGTCTCTGATACTGCAGGTCTTGCTTACCTGAAGTAATTGCGACTCTGCATAAATACATGTCTGCAGTGATATTAGAAGACACGTCGTGGAGGTGTTTCACGCAGACATTGAGGATGTCTCAAGCGAACTTGGGTCGCCTTGGGACGACCAGAATCAACGGACAAGACCGGGAAGAGGATGCAAGGCGGTAATCGTGGAGAAACATAATCCTTTTACGCTATACCAGATATTCGCATAATGTAGAGGAATGAACGAGGACGCCCAAGGATCCAGTGCAATCAATCTTGGCAATGATCAGAATAGCGGAACGAAAATTGCAATGCTTGACCTCCGGAACTCAAGATTGGTGAACCAGAGCCGATTTGCATGAACTTACTAAGAAGAGCAGATGATTCTTAAATATTTGGGAAGAAAAGGGAGAAAGAAGAGGGTGGAGAAGTGAAATGATGGGAAATCCTGGACGCTTCGACCCCCTTGGTCCTTCCACTTGTCTGACCTCTTGCACCTTTCTTCTGTCATCTCAACCATCCTCTCTGCCGTAGATACAATTATGGTACTATAAGATGAGCTCCGTTGTGGTCCGGAGAGAAGGAGAATCGTCGAACCGTCCAAAAAGTACATTGGAACCCTTACCCTTATCCACCGAGACGTAACGCTCACCCTTGGCTCGCTCAGCACCGTATCATTACCCCTTGGAGTACATGCGTCTGGAGACAGACATCTCGCTCGTAAGCGGGTCCGCACCTTCATGATTCCAGGCGTTCATATTTTCATTTAGTGATCCAGATGGGCATTGATATGAAACAAATGCATGATGAACATAGGTATTCGCCATCTTCCATTCGCAATGAGTATCTCTTCTGTACAAACCTGTTAGCGAACTTGTCGAAACGGGATCCGGAACCTTACCGAGTCTCAACTGATCTCCCCTGTCTCATCTTATCAATCTGCGGCATCGGATTCTCCTACCGCCGATCAATCAAATACATGAAGATCCTCCGTAAATAGACTAACTCTTCTTAATATCTGCTTGACCGATCATCTCCATCCAAGGCTTCGCCTCTTCCTCATCGACAGCTCCGGAATCATGATGCTTCTTCAAATAGTCCCCATGCTGATGAAGCGCACCATATCTTGCAGCTCCTTCGTCTGGTCAGATCCCAGATCGAACTCATCGACACTCTCCCATAGACCGTACTCAAATTGCTTTTGCGCCATCAGTCGGGCTCGATCATTGCAGTATTGCTCCATCGGGCCGACAACACCGAAGTTGCAAAAATAGATGCGACTGCATTTGACGCCCACGTTCTTCAAGAATGCAGCGCAGGCTGTGTACATGTCGTCCATGATCTGGATATGACGTTCGGCACCTCCGAATCCGATACAGTCCTTGAGCAGAAGCAAGCTGTGGGTGTCGAGGACATCACGAGATAGAGGTCGATCTTGTCACTGAACATCTGGAAGAGAGGCTTTGCGGTTCTCAGTCATCGTAGACTACCGATGATGACGGCCTGCATGGTGAGGTGTACCTTTCGGATGCGATGGTGACGTGATAGGCGAACATTGGGGAATCCCGTTTGCTGGTATAGACTCTGAGTCTGAAGCTGAATCACCAGTTCGGAAGCTCGGATATCATCGAGAAGGAGAGTGTGTTGTCCACTGAAATGCGATGCTAAGCCACCGTCGTCGTCGTTCATGACTATTGCCAAAACTTTGAGGCTCGTCAGGTTCGCCCCCCCATCGATCTTCATACTACTGCTATCCTCCCAGTTAGTTCGAACTGTGAGATATAGAATGTGTTGGAGGAGGTCACACTTGAGGCCGAGCGCAGGAGGTCCGCTCCTCGAGACCTTGCCTTTGAAGCGGACGTCGGCACCGATGAAAGGATCACAATTACTGGAGTGATCGAGCTCGATCTTCTTGTATAAGTGCGGCAAGTCCAGGTGATACAGCTTCTCTGAGACTCGCATGAGGATGGCGAGAGTAGGCCTGTCGGTATGGGAAATGATACGGGTCAGCAGATCGGAATGTGCGATCGGATGTGAGAAATTGGACGGCTTTTTGGTTCGCTGCGGAAGTGTGATCAGCTTGTTCGTTAGCACTGTACAATATTCATAGATATGAGACTTACTGACATCGTAGTAGAGTTCACCTCACGTAAGATCTTGTCACTGCGAGGTTCTATCAAATATCGGCGGCGCTTCAACCGGTACCGCGAGCTGAACTGATCCTTTATCAGGCTGTCCGCTGCAGTCGATGGAAAGCGATCAAACGGAAGAAGAGGTAAGAATGAGAAATGATGGGAAAATGATGAACGCTTTGACCCTCCCCCCTCCCTGTGCCAGCCTCTCTCGATCCAATCATCTCACCTTCTTCCCGGTGAAACCCGGCGATATGACGCATGCTAATGGAGATGGACCATGATTGCTGTCCTTGATTCGAGTCGTACTGCGGTACGAGAGCCGGTCGAGTCAAAGTAGGATGTCCGCTCCTTCCTTCATCCAACGAAACGTAACGCTAACCCTCGTCTCCCTTAACACCGTCCTCGAGCCCCGCTTTCTGCGGTCGTCTTCCCCCTGCCGCGATGCAGTGTTGAGCTCGTCCCCCAGCTCGTCCTCCACCACATCTTCCATCTTCCCCTTAATCCCATGCATGCAATCCCACCTAGCCTCCCCGGTCAAAACATAAACACTCCCACCCGGGACATACACCTCGTACATCTCCTCCATATTGTCCGGCCTTGCAAAGCTCATGACTGTCCCCCCGATAAGCGAGACACCGAGTACCCCATCGGCGTATCGACTCGGAAGATCAATATGAGGGGAGATCCCTTGACCGGGTTGATAGAGGTTGAGGATGATTTGCCGAGATAGGGGTTGGGAGAAGATCGTTTGGTGGGTAGTGATTGGGAGTAAGGGCTCGAGGAGATCGCTTAGGATCGACTCAAGATCAAGGAGGTGAGCGGGTAAAGATGTCGTAGGGCTTGAGAAGAGCATGACTTGATCTCGAGTACCGGCTGAGAAGTGGTCGGCTTCGACGATGGCTTTGAGCCAAGTCTGGAGGCTGTTCGTCAGTCCAACGGTATAGGTCAAAGGTCAGAACCTTCACTAACAGCGTTCTGAGTAAGAATAGAGGGGAAGATGAACAGTCCTGGGATGGGAGGAGTGTCCCGTCTCGCTGTTTTGAAAGGCTGCGTCGGGTCATCAGGCTCGGAAAAGAGAGATGACGGCGATGATGGTTGACTTGACATGGTATATGACGGACAGACAAGCCTAGTCATCGCTCTCATTGGAACCACTTTCGATTGGTATCCTGCCGGCAGACACTTCATCAAGCCAGGGTAAAGTGTATCATCTTCATCATCGTGTCGAAGAAAGATGCAGGATAGTTGTCACTGTGAAAGGATGGTTACGGATCTTCCACCGGAAAATAGAAAATCAGTCGCTGTCATCTACGCACGGTTCCACCAACCTTCACAATCATTTTCAACGAAAACAGTTTGAGGATGATCACCGACTCGCTCCGACAAGGTTCGAAGTTTTAAACTGATGCAACTCCAAGGTTCGCTGACACTAAGCAGGTCTGCGCGCAGCATCCCGGTCGTCAAGTCGGTCCTAGATCATCCCTTCAAACCGTACAGAAACTGATTGAAATCAGTAAGAGCCCTGTCGACCATCCCTTCACGAGTATCGACCTCAAGCCCTCGAGTGGGAACATTTGCTGTAGCAAGTGCACTAGCAGGATATGCCATCTACGAAAGTTCGTCGCTTTCATATCGCTTCTTGATCGATGTCGAAAGGTCCAGGCTGATGGGACTGTGACAGCTTACAGAACCCCGCTTTTGCTTGAAGGACCGAAGACTATTGCGGGTGAGGAGGCTACAGTCTTAGAGAGGTCTTTCGTCATGGTAAGCCCTATCCCCCCATGTTCGGATTACACCAAAGCTGATTTGATGGTAGATCAAGCCGGATGGAGTATCTCGTCAATTGGTCGGGAAGGTGATTCCGTGTCGTTATATCGCATAGACCCGTAACTCATGATAATAGATCATCTCACGCTTCGAAGGTCCTTCTCGCGTCTTCTCATGTCCTTGGTCTTGCTAATTGGTTGAGCAGAACGAGGTTACAAGCTGGTTGCGTCGGTCTCCGCTTCTCCCGTCAAACATTGACGACATTGATAGCGTTGACAGGATCAAATCCCTTACCCCTTCCCCCGCTCTAGCAAGCGAACACTACGTCGACCTATCCTCACGACCTTTCTACCCTGCTCTGGTCAAGTATATCACCTCTGGAACACCTGTTGTAGCAATGTAAGCAGTCCCCATTCAGCACTCATGCGGGAAACCAGCTGATAGTCGGAAGGGTATGGGAGGGGAAGGATGTGATCCGACAAGGAGTGAGCTCCTGGGCTTGAGGTGAGGGCAGCTGACGGCCGGACTAGCGAAGGATCGTTGGAGCAACCAATCCACAGGACGCGGATCCAGGTTCTGTTCGAGGGGTACGTTCCTTCGCTTTAGCGAGTCGGATTTCTAGCTGACATTGGGAAATCTCCCAGCAATACGCAGTATCGGTCGGGTGAGATCCCTTTTCCGTCCCCTTTTCGTCTAGGAGCTGAACGACATCAGCCGCAACCTGATTCACGCTTCGGACGGCCATGATTCAGCAACCAAAGAGATCGGACTATGGTTCGCTCCGGACGAATTGAGCGAATACGAGGTGAGTCGACATCACCCCGCTCAGACTTCACTGATGATGCCGAATAGCCTATCGCTTGGGTAGGTCTCAAGTCAGAACCGATGATCCACGCTCACTCCTTCAGTCATGGGTTATGGCGGACAATTGAGCGTTTCTGACCTCCTCCTCGATCTCGTCACCTCGATCCCATCCTTCCTCCCTCCCTTCATAACCCCAAGGGGTCATTGCTCCATTTACTCGAAGATCTGTCACCTCTCCTCTACTGCCCTACCCAAGACCGCCGTCATCCTTCCTTCTTCGCCCCTACCACTCTCTTTACTCGCCTTCCGCCTCGCCTACGCTCCGACCTCCTGCCTTCCCTCCCACCTTCCCGCTCCCCTGCCACCACCTCTCCCTTTCTCTTTGCCTGCTCCTAATCCATATCGCCTCACCTTTCCAATATCAAGCAAAAGTTTATGCACAAGAATCGCAGCACGCTTGGCATGAATTCATCTCAGGTACCTAGAGGAGGAAATTTTGGACAGGTAGTACCCTTAAGATCTCACATGCCACCTTCCGACATCTTCTGTTTCTCTGCTTCGAGGCGCTATATCACAGCCACGTGTCAGTCAAGTCGCGAAGGATTCATGTTTTTTCATAATAACGCACCGAATATAACATTTGTACAGCCATGTTGATACTTCCTGGCTGACCGGTGATGGTGACGAGGCGTTCGTCAGGGTTGGAAGTGGAACCAGGCTGGGCGGTGGTACCCGGCTCGGTGACGCGGATTTGACACTGGCTCTGAGCGCGGATTTCGTTAATCTTGACACCACCTTTTCCGATGACTAAAGGCGTATCAGGATCTAGGTTGTACTCGGGAAGAGCGACTCACTCGCGCCAACGAGGGAGTTAGGGATGAAAATTTGTTGGGTTTGGGCACCTGGACCTGCGGTAGGGGGAGCACCGGAGTATGGAGCGGAAGAGCTTGGAGGGGGACCGCCACGAGCGCCGGCTTGACGATAAGATCCGGAAGTGGAACCAGGGTTACGTTCCTGATATTCAAGGAGGATGGTGCCGATGTAGTAGACGGCGATGTGGATGGCGTCGGCGACGCCGGAAACCGAGAGGACACGCTCGGTTGATCCTGGGAGCATAGCCTCGCTTGCGTTCAGCCTTGCGCCTGACGCTTCTTGGATCTCCTTGATCTTGGAACCGCCTTTTCCAATGACGCTACCCATACGGGAGTTGGGAATGATGAATTTGATGGTGACGGCACGTGAACCGGGAACGGAAGCGACGTCGAATGGCTCGTCGTTGATGCGACGGACGATGAGGCCAAAGGCCTGGGTCTCAATCAGCGGGTTCTTGCTGTCAACACAAGAGGTGTACATACCTTAGCGACAGCGTCAAGTGCGCCGGAAACATTAAGGATTCGTTCTGGATTGCCAGGTATGGATTCGGATACAGTGACTCGGGCGCTGGATTTGTCCTGCTCGTAATCAGCACCTATCTTTGCCCTTCCCGAATGCGTATATTGGTCATATAAGCTCGTCCGGGACTTGGGACTCGGTAGGGACTCACCCTGATCTCGTTGACATGTGCCCCGCCCCTGCCGATGATTATACTCGCATCCTGAGTGACGATCAAGCATCTCATCGAGATTTGCTGAGCGGGTGGTTCGGCGGCTGTTACTGGAGCGGAAGGGACAGATGAAGGGGCATTACTGGGAGCAGCGGAAGAGGGACCGGCGTCGCCGCTATGAACCATATCGTTGACAAAGGATGCAAGTCGGAAGGACGAGCGAGGAAAGCGGATGGGATCTGTCAGCGGGTCTCTCCCACCCTCAAAGTATAACCCACCCCTCCATAGGAGCATCCTCCATCTTCTTCACCTCCCCAATCCCGTTCCCGTTCTTTGTCTTATCTTTGCTTTCTTCCTGCTCGATCTTGATCCCTTCGCCCTCGTGTACCGGGCTCTCAGTCTTCCCCTCTGCGGATCCCTCGCGAGCGCGCTTCGGTGCAGTCCCGCTCTCGGGCGAGAAGGGAGAAGCGGCGCGCTTACTCGCTGTGGGCGGTGGAGATGTGTCGGACATGGTGATGGATGGGTGAAGGGTGACTTGGTCAGTTCTGCGTGGAGACGTTTGAGGGTTTGCGTGTGGATGCGGTGGATGGAGCGGAGTGAGGGCGGACGAGGGTTGGTCGGTCGTGTGGAGCCGTTGTTGAAAGATTTGATAGGCGGAAGGGGTGGATAGAATCGATGGGGAAGGGAAGGATGTTTGTTTGTTGATGGAATGATGGGAGGATAAGGGATTTTTCGAGAGCCGGGCCGCGAGCGTCGATGGATTCGGGGAAGGAAGTGGAGGGGTCAGGGGTAGGAGGGATGGGCAAGGGATGAACTCGTTACTCACCTGGATAGCTTTGCGCCTCTCTATTTGAACAAACACTTCTCAACCCGTTTCTCTCCTAATGCGTTGTTTTTGTCAACAACGGGAGACTGAAAAGGGCTCCTCCTTTTACGAACGTCGGGTTGTAAAACCGATATCAAAGGGAGTTATAATGTTTGTGGCAGACCCCGCTCGCGGTTAGACTTTTGCTTTTCGGTGGCATCTTTCGATATACGCTATACCTTCAGCAAGTAACCTATGTTTCTGCTTACCTCGGCACACATCGAGGAGTATGGTCATCGGTATCAGACACTCGAAGGGCGATAGACCCTACTGCAATTCAAACCGACGGATAACCATGCATCGCAAGCCGAGATATCGACCGCTTCCTCATGACATTACTCCGCCACGTCTGTTCCCGCCCAAATCCTGCCGATAGGACTTCCCCTCGCCCCTGTCGCCGGACAATCTCAACCTCCTTCCACTTCGACCCATCGCATTTTCTTCTTGTCTTCTTGACCGGTGTGACACTCCCATGACCTCAACATTATCATAAAGCACTCTCTGAGTCCGTGTCGACGCGTTAAATCGGGTTTCGTCTTGCATACGGCGTACGAGTAGGTAATAAGGTCGAGCCCAGAGCCGGTTCGCTGTCGTCATCACATATCCAGCTTCAGCATTGCTCTTTTCGGAACTCCAGGCGTAGAGCAGCTCCGCTGCCGAGCTTGTCCAACACATCAACTGCATGTGGCGCGATTTCCAGCTATAGAACCGCCCCCACCTTCCCACCATGCCTCTCATCAAACGTAAACCGATCCATTACCAATCACTCCCCTCCCTCTCCGCCATCCTTCAACCCCTACCTACTCACAGCGCTACCGACCCTTCCTTTCTAACCACCTCCTCCCCTTCCATCCCAACACCAGTCCAAGACCAACTCGCCCCACCTCCACAATCATGGATGCCCCCCGATGCTCAAACCGAAGAAGAACAACTCGATCGTCTACTCGGTGTCTTCTCCGGAACTATGGGTCTATCCACCACGAAAGGGAAGAAAGCTGGGACGACAGTGGTCACTGGTCAGATTAGTGTCAATGGGGGGGTCAAAGCGGAGGGGGAGAACGGGGTTGAGAATGTCGCTTGGAAGATCTGGGATAGGGAATGTTGGTATATCCCAGAGACGGGGGAGATCTTTACTGACTACGAGTGGGTTCTACCCTTGCTTCGTCAAGGAGTGTAGCTAATGGGTTTAGGTCATACTCTGCACGACGAGCTTTCTATCAACAACCCTTGTTCCAGTGTGAAGGTGAGCCTCTACCTTCTTCCGTTGATTGAAGCTGACAGTATGACTCTTAGTGAGCGGGAAATCGTCGCTTAGCTATATCTCGGCATTGGCTTCGGAGCAGAAGGAAGCGAGGCAGCTGCACACCCGGTTCCCCAGACAGCTTAAGAAGGCGGTCTTGGCAGCAGTTCAATTTCGTGAGTTGCCCCTCCATCGAGCGCTGCCGACCACCTTGTCGTGCTCTGTCAGCGAACTTTAACTATATATGTGCTCATGTCTGCGCAGAGATCGAAGGCAAGCTTGAAAGTCTCGCAGACAAGATCTACGAAAGATTCGCGAACCGCTTCTTCGATGGCGAAAGTATGTATCTTCCACTTAGACTGCGCTGAAACTGACGAAGCGTAGAGGTCTTTGTCGATGTCCAAGGCGATAAATACCTCGCTCGAGTAGTCAAAACCTTCCCTCCCAGGACCCTCACTTCCTCAGCTGCCGCCTCACCAGTCCAATCCCTCGGTGGTCCCTCATATCCCCCAGCAATCCCTTACCACCCCTTTGCAACCGAACTTTCCCTATCTACCGAAGAAGTCCAAGAGATGGACGACCCGATGAAATACATTTACAATGTCCGGCTAATTGAGGAAGGTGCGCCTGAGGGAGTCGCGACGGATTACACGAACGGCAATGGGCATGATGAAGATGGGGAGAAGTGGGAGGGGAGCGTGATGGAGGTTCAGGCGGATAAAATCTCGTGAGTCGGCCGTGTTGGACGAGCTGATGACAGGCGGGATCGGATCAACTTCTCTCGGGCGATGTTGAAGCGATTCATACGAGATTGTGTGGACCGAGACGCCGCAGTCTATTCCCCGTGGTTGGTGAAGAGATCGGTAGCCTTGAGGTACGGATTGCCCACGGAAATGAGTGAGGAGGTCAGGGAAGGAATAGCGAGATATCGGGAGAGGCAGATGGACAAGCGGAAACGAGAGCGGGAGGAGCGGATGGGTTTGACGGTGAACGGGAGTGAGGTGGACGTCACGGAGGATGACAAGCCCAAGACGAAGAAGCAGAAGAAAGAGGAGGAGAAGCGGCTGAAAGAGGAGGAAAAAGTGAAGGAGGAGGACGAGGGCAAGCGAAAGAAGCCATTGAAGTACCCTGCAGAAGGTGGGTCTAAAGGCTTTGCACCTATGCTTATACGTAGACCTGCTCGTCGACTATGCAGAGGAGCGAGATGGACCCGCCGGACGAATACAAGTTCGACCACCACCCAATCGGGATCTACCGTTCGGAGATGTATTTGAGAGATTCCTCATGTCTTGGTCTTTCCTGAATGTCATGGGGTACGTTTCCCCACTCTTCGGGGATTTGCTGATCTCCTGCAGGAAACCACTTGGACTATCTGCATTCACACTCGACGATTACGAACAAGCCCTCTATCATAACGATCCCTGGACACCCCCAACCCCTCTCATGGTCGAAATCCACTCAACTCTCCTCAACGCGCTCACCCACCATCTCGTAGCGGGACACGAGGTGATCAAACCGCTTGCTCATATTGGTGCCAACGGCGAGAACGATACCGATTATTGGGAAGGGAAGAAGGGTGCCACGACCGAGACTCTGCGACCGATAGCCGGGGAGATGGCGGAGCAATGGCGTTTACGGGAGCTGAGTGTCAAAGATAGTCGAAAAGGGTGGGAGGCTGCTCTCGTTGGGTGTCTTTGGGACCGAGCGACTCTCGAAACCCTGCCGAACTACCTCGATCATATCCTTCACCTGACTTTCGAGGATAAACCAGCACCCACACGCCCGACTTGGTCCACAGGTCCGTCCCAAGCATCGGGTCATGGTCTGGTCGCCAGTAAGCCTGAAAAGCGGTTTTCCACCGCACATCACCTCCACAAGCTCGATGTCATCGTCTTCCTCACCGAGCTCGTGTCACAAACGGCTGCTGTCCGGGACTTTATGGAAGAGAGTACCGCTGCACTGACAGAGGTTAGGAAGGACCAGGTCGAGGCGAAGCGGGAATGGAAGCGGATGTGAGTGTTGAAGCTCAGTCTTTGAGGCTTGATGGCTGAATCGCGCAGGCAAGCGGAGAAAGACGCGCTCGAATCGAAAGAGGGACCACCGGAAGAGAACGGCGATGCCGACGGCTCAATGGGGGAGGTCAAGGAGGAACGTCCCGCATCACCTCAAATCAGCATCAACGGCTTCGCAAACGGTACAGCTACCGGTACCGAGCGAGACGAACTCGAAGAATCACCTTTCAACGAAGAAGTGCCTTCCTCCCCTCTGGAATCAGAAGGTCATAATCACGCCGCCGCTGCTCGACGGAAAGCGATGCAAGAGCGAGCGGCTGAGCGGGACGCGGAAGAAGCGGTCAAGACTGCCAAAGCTGCCAAAGACCGGGAAGATGCACGAGTGAAGAAAGCGGAGGGGAAACAGCAGTCTGCTGAGAGGAAACGTCTTATCGAGGAGGAGGAAGCGACCTCATCAAGATTACGAACGCTTGAATATGAGTTCCGAGCGCATTTCTACGCTTTACGAGCGAGACCTATGGGTACGGACCGGTTCGGTAATAAGATTTGGTGGATGGACGGTTGTGGATCCGCACCGCTGTATGGCGAAAGTGGGCGGTTGCTGTGGGGAACGGGAAGGCTTTACATTCAGGGAGCGGACGATGCTGAAGTCGAGTGGTGTCGTTTGCCTGCGGAGATCACTCCCGAGGAGACCGAAGCGCGGCGGGTCGCTGAAGAGGGGGATGGTCGAATAGCACCCGGTGAATGGGCAAGCTATGACACCCCTGATCAGGTTGGTTTCATTTAGACTGTAACGCGGAGCCAAGACTGATGAGAAGCAGTTGCACGCTTTCATGTCATGGCTCAACCCTCGAGGTATCCGCGAATCAGCCCTCTTGAAACATATTCGACAGTGGCTACCTGAGCTCGAAGGCGGGATGCACAGAAGACGAATAGCAGCGGGATTGGAGAGTGCGCCTGAGAGTGAGGAGCCGTTGAGAAGGGCGAGACCTGTGAGGAAGGTTGCTGCGGGTGGTGATAGGATTGCTGGGGGAGAGGGGGAGGAGGGTGTTGGGTATATGGGCTGGAGAGTATGTCAAACATTTCAGATGATAATTGAAGGCTGACCGTCGCGAAGAACCGCAGAGCTCTGGGAAGAGAATGAGAGTGAGGCGGCGGAGAAGATCCATGAGTAACGCCAGAAGGAGGAAGAGGGAGTAGCGATAGGAGGGAAGGAAAGGGGTGTTTTGGCGGGGTGTCTAGGGCGACGGAATTCAACGAGCGTCTCGATCATCAGCATAACATCATGCATTACCTCTATCAGCTTGAGACGTTCTGACTGGAGTGCATACCAAGATCTACCTAGATATCGGCATTCAAACGTCTGAAAATCCCCTGCGCCTGACAACTACGCCTTCTTCGGCTTGGGACTCTTCCTAGGCGTCGCTCCCTTCCTCTCAAATTTCGTAGGCAACTTCACCACCTCCTCGGTATTCTTCTCCCCAAGATCTCCTTTATTCGCGACTGGTGTCACACTTCTCCTCGGCTTCTTCGCCTTCGCCCCGCTCGTTTTCCGATATCCGAGAACGGCCTTCGTAACTACCCTCGCAAAGAGCAACGACCCGAGAAGTAGGACGGATATTGCCCTCCCAATAGCCGATGTCACGATCGACCCTTTCCCATCGACTCCATTCGTATCAATCCTCATATCTTTCGGTAGGACCGTAGCGAAAGTATCGGATAACCAACCGACTTCGGGGTGTGATCGCGTGAGACCGGCATAAACCAGACCCGTCAACATCCCACCCCAGAGATCGAGGGTATCCAATAAACCCCCATTAAGGATACTCGGTCTCCCCAATCCCCATTCCGATTCATGTAATCCGAAACCTAGGATCAACCATCCTCCAGAAGAGACGACTATCCCTGAAAGTAGGACCGAGGTCCACCAATTCGAGTTGATACCCGACGAAGCGATGAGGGAGGGTAATGAAGCGATGGTTGTCCCTCTTACTATGCCATCGACGTAGGCTGTGAAGATGTTGAAGATTAATGCCGGACATGTTGAGATGACGTAGTTTGATAGACCTGTTGGGATGAGGAGTGTGTACATTAGGGGATAGATCAACCAGGGGGTTGGTGAGATGAGCCATGAAGGTGGTTGGGAGAGTAACAAGGTCGCTACTGTTCCTCCTCCCCCTAGAACATTCCCCCTCTATCAGCTTGAGGAAAGCAAGATAAGGGTGAGGAAGGGAAGGAAGGAGGGGAGAGACGAACAAGCCAAGACGAGATAACGCTTGAGGAAAGCAAGATAAGGGTGAGGAAGGGAAGGAAGGAGGGGAGAGACGAACAAGCCAAGACGAGATAACCGAATAAATCCCCTAATCTCCCAACGCCTCTCCGCTCTTTCCCCTTGACCAAAGATGCCCAGATGGTAGTTGAACGTACGGCATGGATCACCCCGAAACGGATGAAAGGGAAGTAAACCTCGTGGACTGGAGTCGAAGTGAGATGTTCGAGGAGGGATGAGAGTGGGTTAATGGGGGCGAGGGGGAGGTTATTGGGGAGTGTTAAGGGGGTCAAGAGGGAGGTCTGGTTGGCTAGTCGGGATATCTGGTTTGTGATGATGGAGGATAAAGAGTTGACATGTTCGGCTGGAGATGACATGTTGGGGATGGAGCGATATGGGAACGGCCAGATGATGAGAATAATTGCCTAGGATTGGTGTAAACCATGAAAGTCCGGGACATGACCGAAGTGGAGGGGAGGAGTCCTGCTTGCGTCATGAATTTGCTTCCGCAACAGCGCTGTACTCGGACAATTGCGGCGTTATCCGTCAACATGCCTCAACGAGGCTTCGGAGCACGCGAGTCACCATGGTAGTGAGTGCACAATGAGATCGATTCAGAGACATGAAGCGGTATGCAGTCTGGTGTATATGGATGCCCTGCTCTGCTCGAAATTCCCCTCACTTCGCTTTCTCCGTCTCCACAGCCTGTTTCTGCTTCCCCAACTCCCCCTTATACCAATCCGTCCACCTCTTCATCCCATCATCCAACCCAACAATCGGTTCATACCCTAGAAGCCGTCTCGACTTCTCGATATCATAGTACCTCGTTCCACATGCCGTAGCCACTCTGAACCTGGTGAACCCCGGTTCCTTCTTCGTAAGCGCACTGAACGCCTCGGCGAGTATGGCGAGGACAAAGCCGATGTTTAAAGGGATAGGAATTATGTAGGGCGGGACGTGACCAAGGTTCCGCCAGATGGTCCGAGCGAAGTCCCAGAAGTAGATCGGCTCTCCGTTGGTGATGTTGAAAGCTTCGCCTGCGATTTTGCACGTTACTCCAGGTGTTTCGACGTTCGCTTGAGCCGAGAATTGGTCCATCCGACTCCGGAGCACTGGTCGGATATCGTTGGGGTCGTATTCGCCTGAATCGAACTTCTGTGCAGCGAGTCGGTCAGCTTCGCTTGGTGAGGTGTTTGGCCCGAGAGGACGAGCATCGGAAGTAGGGATACGATGTGAACCGAGGGAGATGTCAATGGAGGGGAGGGCATCGCTAAGTGACTCGACGGAGTATCCTGTGTGAAGCTTGTCGACCGCAAGGAGGTGTGCATGAGCGACATTGGCGACATAGGTGAAGTCGGCTAGATTCGTGTTGTCGCCAATCTGGAACCGGGTTTGATTGTTGAGAACAACGTTGTAGAAGTTCTGGATCATCTGCCGATCACCTGGTCCAAAGATCCCAGCAGGTCGGATGGCGCATGTCGCCATCTTCTCCCCGTTCGCAGCTAGTACCATTTTCTCAGCAGCGACCTTTGTCTCATTGTACGCGTCTAAGGCTTTTTGGGGGTAGTCGAGTCGCTCGTCCGCCGAAATTAAGTCGATCTCTGTATTATAGACCGCCGAGCCGGTCGAGGTGTATACTAGCTTCTTCACACCGTGTTCGAGGCAGACATCTACTACATTCCGAGTGCCGACAACGTTGACGAGCTCATAGATTGCGCGACCGAGATTATGGGCAGGGGAGGCGGTGTGGATGACGGCAGTGGCTCCACACTGTAGGCAAGAAAGGAATCAACATTGTGGTCATGGCGAGTCCTTGAGACATATCCATCCGTGACTCACCTTCGTGATAGCATTTGCTATATCTTCAGGCTTCGAGATATCCCCAATGAAGAAAGTGACATTACTTCTCGTCAGCTTCGTTCACGTTGTATTGCTCACCTGTCAAAGTGTCTCTGGACGATGTCAAAAACCGAGACCTGTGTCTCCCCCCTTGCTAGAAGCTGCTCGACGATATGCCGCCCGAGGAAGCCACAACCACCAACGATCAGATAGGATTCCCTTTCCGGCATGGCGAAGCTAGAAGGAGGGGAGTGAGGAGACGAGTCATCTCGCTGAATTGCGCTTTCCGCCCGCCAAGATGCCGGATGCGACACGTGACAATCAAGTCTGTGGCATCTGCTCATTCCAGCCGCGGCGTCCTGACAACTGACTATTCAACTCTTTCAAATGGATTGTGAACGCGGTAACGCTAAAAGTGGACCATGACCGGCCTAGATGAGGTCAGTGGGAGAGATTTCAACAGGTATGTTTGGCGATGAAGGAGAATACACTCCCCATCCCGGCGAAACAAGGTAGACGCTCCTCTCCAAAACAAAAAGGCTAATCCACAAAGGGGGTCGAACCCTTGACCTACAGATAGGTTTCGAAATGCAAACGTCGAAGTCTGTCGCGCTACCACTGCGCTATGCGGACAAAAGCCTAGCCCCGAATCTTGATCATCCTTATATCTATAATCTGTAATTTTACTTCCCCAAGGATTAAGATATCAATAGTCTTCTTCAGCTCCTTCCGTCGCTGCCTCTTAAACTCTCCTCATCACCACCCCTAGCCTGACGAATCCTTCCAGGTTAGTCTAGTATTGTCGACTGACCCCGCAAGTCTACAGGTTATCCTCCTCGTCCTTAAACTAAGCTAGTAAACCTTTGCAGTCCATCCTGTCTTGAGTATTAACCATTCTTGAGGCGTTCTCGGGACAGGTCGTGACAAGACGCTTTCGTACGGAAATTGGGTCCGCAGCCGGTCTCGGCGGATATCAGGGTGTTCACCAGATGTTTTCTCTTTTAACGTTTTCCCTTTCATCAGCCGGAGCCAGGCAGATCCTTCCCTCCTTCTCCCCTTGCGTCGAGTGGAGCCGGAGTACGGAAAATGTCCTTTTTTCGCCGAGCGGTGGTTCACGTCTGGCCGGGTGCCTCCTCCTGCTTGCACGGTTCTACCTGTTCGTTGCGAGGTTCGCAACCTTCGAACATCGCACTCATGCCTATCGCCACACTATCACCCCTCTTTCTCGGCCTCGATGCCCCGACTCAGTCTCAAAACTTCCCTCCTTAGCAATGACCCGAGTGTCCTCTCCGAAATGGCTGTCAACTTCGATGCGGACCTCCCACAGTACCAAACGAAAGGCGGAGTCCGTTACGGACCCGAAGGCTCAGGTGAAGTCCTCTCGCCGGTGTTGATGGTCGTCGAGGCCCTTGGCCTCCTCTTCGAGCGGATCACAGAGGCAAATTGGAAAGTCGGGAATGTAAGGGGCATATTTGCGGCCGGACAGGTGAGCTTAGTCCCCCTCGCTAGGGCTGATGGAAGCAACACGCCTTGGTACACTGGAATAAATCATCCTCGTCCCTCTTCTCCACATTCGACCCTTGCAAACCCATGTCCAAGCAGCTTGAAGGAGCTTCCCGAGTTGGCAAGATTCTTCCACTACAGCCGAATGTCGAGCCATCGAAGCGGCTTTCGAGAGCCCTGAAGCATTAGCTCGAGCGACCGGTTCGAAGGCTCACGAGCGGTGCACCGGTCCTCAGATTATGCGGTTCAAGCGGATTGATTCGGTTGCTTACGACGCGACAGAGAGGATCAGCTTGGTCAGTTCGTTCGTGATTACGCTGGTCTGTTCGGATGGGGAGACCAAGGTGGTTGACGAGAGTGATGCGTGAGGGATGAATCTCTGGACGATGGGCGAGGTGGATCGAGGTTGGAACAGGCAGGTCCTTGAGGTGGTCGCTGAGAAGAGGGGAGTGGCGGAGTTGGAGAGGAAGTTTGGTGTAGTTGAGAGTGATGATGGAAGACTTGTCGGGAAGGTCGGGAAGTGGTTCGTGGAGAGATATGGGTTTAATCCGGAATGTTATGTCTTCCCTGGGACGGGTGATAATCCGGCGACTTTCCTCAGCTTGACTCGTGAGTGAGCGATACCGGTCCAGCTGATGAGTAGTACGCCCTTCCAAAGGTCTCATCTCGCTCGGAACGTCCGATGTTGTGTTAGTCTCAACGAGCAGCTATAATCCGCATCCTGAGTATCACGCATTCTTCCACCCTGCGCAGATCGCTCCGCCAAGCATGCAGGATCGAGGCGAGCGAGAAGGACATGAGGAGTTGCGATATTTGTCATGCTCGTCTACAAGTGAGTCACAAACCATCGACGCAAGATAGTAGCTGAAATCTGTTCCAGATGGATCGCTCGCGAGAGTACACGTAAGGAAGACCTACTTCGACCGAGGTCGTGGGAGAATGTCAACGCCGCTATCGAGAAGATGCGACCGAAGTCCAATGTCGACCTACCTACCCAGGCTGCTTCTGGTGGTTACTCCCTGATATCATTGTAACTCCCACTCGCGTCCCGAGGGGAACAAGCTGATTGTGGTCATAGCCCGACGGCGCGCACGGGATCCATAAATACATCTCCCCCCGCTCCGCCTCTCAGCTGATCGACGCTTACTCCGCCATCCTCGACACCTTCCCTCCCCTCAACACCTTCCCTCCCCTAACACCAGGCGTTACTACCTCATAACCCGTCTTACCCGCGTCTACGCTACGGGCGGCGCGTCGGCCAACGATTACAATCCTCTCCAGCATGCGGACGTCCTCACCGCTCCGGTATGTAAGAACGTCGAGTTCATCCTCGGGACAGGATGCGTTGACGCACATTGGAAATCGTGCTCTGTCGGAGTGGCATACAGAGCTCGATGGGGATGGGAAAGACATATCAGCGAGGGGAAGAGGAAACGGGTGGGTTTGACGAGGTCGTCAAGGAATGTCGGGTGGCGAGGGCGAGAACAATTCGCTCGAAGGGGAAGGAGGGTTTGGAGATCGATGTGGAGGAGGAAGGGATAAGGGTTGTTGCGATCCTGGGATAGGGAGTGGAGCTTATGAGAGGAGTGTGGAGTGGTGGAGGATGTTGGAGGATCGGGCTATGGAGGAGGAGGAGGAGTAAGAGGGTGCAGGGCAAGTGAATACGAGGGCGTCTAGATCACCGTGATGTTCTTGAGTATGATTTACATCAGTATAGTAGGGTTTTTCGGGTAATCTCATACATGTTTGAGGACTGATGTGTGATGATATGGCAACGTCAGTTCACTCTGTAGAAGTCCGCTCCACACAATATACAACCGGTTATAACATGCGCTTAGGCTCGACACAGCGACAATATTGTCACAACGAAATGGCTGACAATCTGAGGTGACGAAACGAGCGATAACGCCGGAATTGTCCGGAAACAGAAGGACAAGCGGGTCTGTATATAGTATATAACTCCGCAATTCTCAGTCCTTACAGCTCCCATTTCATCCTTGCCAAAACAGTCTATATGCATGGGCACATGAGATCTTGCAGGATTGATTCCGGCCTAGACCATCTTCCACTTTCCTCCCTCCTCGACCAACCCTACACTCCGATTCTCATCGAGCGACACTCGTCCCGCATGGATGATAGCGGTGGTCAAAACCCTGCACCACCATGTCAGCTTCGTGCCCTTATGAAGTGAGTAATGAAGGCCACTTACACAGCTTGAATGGTTGGCAACCCCTTCCCTTCGAAATCACTTGCCTTCTGTCGTCCACCGGTGACTTCCCGCGCAGCATCGATGAACTTCTCGAGCGAGCCGTAACCGTAGCCTCTCTGGCCATCGAAGTAGCCATTCTCGTCGGGTGAGTATTTCACGTAGAACGGGTTATACTGCGGATGTCAGGATTGGCTCTCACCGTCTGAGATAAGCTTACATCGGCCTGAGAGTAACCGTCAGTGTAATTATGAAACCAAGGAGCTAGATCGCACCTTGCCAGTCTCGTCCTCCACCACGCTGTATCCTCGATGCGCCTGGTCGACCCGTACTTCACCCTGGTCATCATCAGCTCAAATCCAGGCCTCGGAATCGTTCGAACCACCTTCGCAGCCATGTAATGGAACCTCTGCTCGCTGTGTACTCCCGCTTTGAGCGGGGCGGCCCAACTCGCAGTGTAAACCGCCGTCCCCCTCTGCTTAGCATCCTTCACATTCTGCCAATCCACCAAGAGCGTGATCGTGTCCTCTGTCTTTGGGTCACAACCCATTGACGTAGCGATACCGGTTGTGGCTGAGGCGGTGACCTTTGTGGGGCGATATCGGCCTTCGACCATCCAGCAGTGGATCTACTCATATCAGCCATGTGGAGATACGAAAGAGGAGAGCTTCTACTCACGTCGATGTGATGCGAGTTGAGGTAGTACGAGATATCGGAATCGATACCCGCCCATGATCTGAATGTCTCAAGCTGGAATTTAGGTTGAGACATGTAGGATGAGTAGAAATTGAAGTCGCCGAGCTTCTGGGCACGAGCGCGAGCGTCGTTATACGCCGGGCTACACGTCGATCAGCTGCTGTCCCTCTATTGCGCACCACCAAGACCCACTCGAATCGCTTGTGGCTGAGCGAGATTTAGCAGGTTGCAGAAACTTCGAGGGCAGCCACGTACTGCTCAACCCAACAGATCAGTCCCTTCTCCCTAGCAAGGTCGATGAGCTTCTGATGATCTTCGAGCTTTTGGGTCGCAGGCTTGGTGACGAGGACATGATGGCCTGCGTTGAGCGCTTCCGAAGCGATGGGGAAATGTGTGCTGTCGGGTGTGAAGATGATGACGGCGGAACCCTTGGGTAATGCTTCCATCGCGTCCTTGTCTGTACGAGTGTGAGCCAAATCCATGCTAAAGTCTAGAGGTGTCATCTCACAAGCCTCAGTGTTGCGCAAGTCGCCTTCCGGGAAGCCTCGGAAAGTCAGGTCCAGACCTTTGTAGACATCACCGATGTTCTTCTGGAAGTGCTCGCGAATCTCGGGAAACTATCCATTCCGTCAGCTAAAAATGGCGTAGTACGAGCTGATAACTTACCTTTCCACCGTAAGTTCCAGCCATGATGATTCTAGTCCGATCAGCTTGACGCCGGAGATGGAGCTATAGACATACTCGGACACCTTGCCGCGTCGACGAAGGTCAAACATGGTCACACCGACCACACCGATCTGTAGACATGATAAGCGCTTATTGCAGTACAGCATCATCGTAAAGCACCTTCTTATCGGACTTGGACTGCCCAGACGGTGTGATACCAGTGGTGTACTCTCCCTGTTCTTTATCAACTCATGCTCTCAAGGTTGACGAAAATGGACATACGGTACCCATAAGACCGACAGTGATTGCTGGTAGCACATCTCCAGACATGTTACGAATGTTCTTTGAGGTTTCGGGGGGAAGAGCAGGTCGTGAAGCAGTTATGGCGGATCATATTCAAAGAAGAATCAGACTGGCGGGAAATTATACAAAGCTGTTGCATTCCCGGCGTCGTCCGGTCCGGTGAACCGGTTCCTGAAGGGTGAATGGCTTCCACGCGATTTTAGGATTAAATGGACAAAACTTATGGCCGTGAGGTAATTTCCAGGGGGGCGGAAGGAAGATTTCGGAATACGAGGAGTGGTTCAGACTTTTTTTGATCGAGCGGTAGTCGATACTGACAACAGCTTCATTGTTCGACTTCTCGGTTTCACTTTTCGATTGATTCACACTTTGAGCAACTGTCGAGATCGCCGGAAAGGTGTCTAATCCTTGGCGACATGCTTCCCCGATCCGTCCTCGGCCGATCAGCTTCGGCCTTGGGCAGAATTCTGTCGAGAGACGCGGTTCTCGTCTCCCGGCGCATCGCTCGTCCTGCTACTCTTTCCGCTTTACATCTTAATTCAGTACTTTCTCATCCCTGTACGTCTTTATAATTCATTGTAAGCAATGCCTGACGCCCTTTAGTCCTCCTCGCCTCCCTTCAAACCCGCTACTACTCCCCCGCTTCCCGTCTGGCAGAACAAGATGAAGAAGACTTCTACGCCGAATCCGACTCCTCCCAGTCCCTCTCCCACACCGAAGACACCGAGATTGCCTCGGAGCCCCTCCCTTCTTCCCCGACCGGACCCAAAGTCGACCTCGTTCCCTTCGACTCCTTGAAAGGGAAGATCAACTATGATACCCTCAAAGCTTTGACGTTCAAGCCTTTCCAACTCACGGCGATGAGTGAAGTGCAGAAGAGGGTGTTGTCGTTGATGCCTTATTTGAGTGGAGGGAAGCTGAGGGGCGTTGCGAGGGAGGAGGGGAGGGAGGGGAGGGAACCGGTTGAGAATGATGTGGAGGAGGATGAGGCTGGGGAACGGAGAGGGAGGGAAGATCTGCTGGTCAAGGCGAGGACGGGAACCGGAAAAACAATCGTGAGAAGAGTTTTAGCTGGATATTGTCATGCTGATACTCGCAGGCCTTCCTCGTCCCTGCGATTGATGCCCGAGTCAACTCCCTCGAGCACATGAAAAAACAACCCGATGAATCAGGTCGAATCCCCGATCGTAGTTTCCAAGGCCAGAACCTTCGGCAACTCGCCCGAAACACCGTCGGTACCGTCATCATCTCCCCAACTCGAGAGCTAGCCACACAAATCGCAAACGAAGCTTTGAAAGTCTGTACATGGCACAAGGAATTCCAGGTGCGATTGCTCGTAGGCGGGACAAGCCGTAGTATGCAGCTGAGGGAATGGAATCGGGGAAGGAAGGATATCGTCGTGGCTACTCCTGGACGACTGAAGGATCTTATTTCGGAACCGACTGTACGGGAGGGCCTTTCTAAAACCGACGTACTGGTTCTCGACGAGGCGGATACTCTCCTCGAGATGGGCTTCTCAAACGATCTCAACTTCATCATCGATAACTTACCCAAAGAACGGCAGACATTCTTCTTCTCCGCGACAGTTTCTCGGGAGATCGCTCAGATCGCACGGAAAGCGCTCCGACCGAACCATCAGGTCATCGATTGTGTCCCGAAGAATGAATCGAATACACATCTCAACGTTCCACAATACTATACCACCTTACACTCTGAAGCAGATCAAATCCCTCATATCCTTCGACTCATCGCTCATGACCAATTGATGAAACCGAACTCGAAAATCATCCTCTTCCTCCCTACGACGAAACTCACCATGCTTTACGCAACTCTTCTCCGCGAACTCAGCTCTACCCTTCCAAAACGGTCGAACATACATGAGATTCACTCCCGACTAGATCAAGATAAACGTTCCCGCTCTTCCGATCGCTTCAGGAGAGATACTCAGCCCTCCGTCCTCGTCACTTCCGACGTCTCAGCCCGAGGAGTCGACTACCCCAACGTCACTCGAGTCATCCAAGTAGGAGTCCCCGGCTCTTCCGAGCAGTACATCCACCGAGTCGGTCGAACCGGTCGAGCAGGAAAAGAAGGTGGACGAGGTGACTTAGTCCTCATGCCATGGGAAGCAGGTTTCGTCCAACAACTCCGAGGGATCCCCATCAAACAACTCGAGATGGACGATAATACAAACGAACTCGTGTCTCTAGCCGATTCAGAATACGCAGAGAGGTTATCTCGGATGCAAGAGAAGATTAACGATCTCGTCCCTTCGCTTGATCAAGCGGCTATTGAGGAGGTTTTCACGAGTATGATTGGGTATTATGTTGGGAAGAGTGGGGAGTTGCATACTTCAACCGATCAGATTTATCAGGGGTTACAGGATTGGTCGACAAAGGCGGCGGGTTTGCCTCAGCCGCCGTATCTCAGTCCGGGATTCTTACAGAAACTTGGGTTGGGTGGGATGGGTGGTGGAGGCCGTGGAGGGGGAAGGAGTGGGTTCAGCAGGGGTGGTGGTGGTGGTGGGTTCGGAAGGGGTGGTGGTGGTGGAGGAGGTGGGTTTGGTAGGCGGAGTTCAGGGGCTGGAGGTGGGTTTGGCGGTGGTGGAGGAGGAGGATTTAGCAGCGGAGGAGGAGGAGGTGGATTCCGTAGCGGCGGAGGAGGAGAAGGAGAAGGTTCCAGTTACGGAGGAGAAGGAGGAGGTTCCAGTTATGGAGGAGAAGGAGGAGGAAGAAGTGGTGGGTATGGTGGACGACCAGAGCCCGGATTCGGCCCAGGAGGCGGTGGTTTCAGAGATCGGGAAGGGAAAGGAAGATCTAATCGCGGGTATGGGGGAGCGAACGCGAATGAGCCACCATGGGGTGGGAGAGGACGGAGTAATACGAGGAGTGCTTATTGAGGATGAAGGATGATTGGGATTTATGGGAATCATTACGACACTAGACGGTACCGTATGCATACTCTTCTCACCCGTCGGGCGTTCCTTCTTTCCTTCATCGCCCTGCAGTCGATTTGGTCGATACCTCTGCGAGGTAAAGGCAGGAAGGACGTCAAAACAAAACTCGGGTGTCAAAGCTGGGTGGTATCCGTTTCCTGCAGGACGACGGGATATCTTCGGCTCCGGCTCCGGTCCAGTGTCGGGGCATTTCGCGAGGTGGAGTAGGGTGTATCTAGGTGCATCTGGTTGTATATATGGGTCTGGTGGTATCGTTGTTGAACCCTCTAACTTAAATCAAAGTCGGAGTGGGGTTGATTACATTTTTCTTACGCTGTATCGCGATTGTCGTCCATCGCGTAGACACCAAAGTCGGGTCTACAGCGCTAAGTCGACTGAGAGCTGTGATCAGCTTTGTCTTGCTCAATTACAGAAGTTGTGAGTCGCGCTCCTGTCCCCGCCCAGTCTCAAGCGCTCCACATAATCCCATAGCTGACATCGCAATTCCTATCTTCGTCCTCCATATCTCGTCTCGTTTCCTCCCATCCACCTTACTCCTGCCTCCTAACCCCTGAACTAGCCGACCCAAATTGGTGGCGTCAAGCTCTCGTCTACACGCTCCTTCGCCGACGCAAACGGGGATGGTATAGGTGATCTCAAGGGGATCACTTCGAAAGTCCCATACTTGAAGGATCTCGGTGTTGATGCGGTCTGGTTGAGCCCTTCTACCCTTCTCCACTCAAAGATGGCGGTGGTAAGTTTCAGTCTGACCCACCCTTCTTGATTCAGTCAGTTGATGGCTCGCGATTCAGACGACGTATCGGATTATCGAGATGTGGACCCGAAGATAGGGACTTTGGCGGATTTCGTCGAGATGACCTCTGCCTTGAAACAAGCTGGGATCAAGGTTATCGTCGATATCGTACCTAATCATTCGTGTGATGAGCATGAGTGGTTCAAGGAGGCGCTTGCGTCGCCTCAAGGATCTGCGGCTAGAGAACGATGTATCTTCCGTCACGGTGGGTAGTGTACCTTTCTCCGTAGTAAGGTGCGCTCACTCAAGCTCGCAGGCCTTGGACCCGATAATAAACAACCCCCTTCCATTGGACCTCAATCTTCGGCGGTCCCGCCTGGGAACCAATAGGTGACGGTCAATGCTATCTCCACCTGTTTGACACCTCTAAAGACACTCCGCTTTTGGGCAGATCGAGGTGTCTCGGGTTTCCGAGTGGATGTAGCTCATGGTTTGGTGAAAGGTGTGAAAGGGGATTTACCTACTCAAGGGGAGATCCATAACTTAATGTTGGATAAATTGATGCCCGGTTCGGTCAACAATTCACATCCTTTCTGGGATAGGGAGGAGATTCATGATATCTATAAGGATTGGAGGAAGGTGTTTGATGAGTATGACCCGCCGGTGACGTGGGTTCCGATCGTTCTCTTCGCCTTCTTTCTGTGCTGATGCTAAGTGACAGTGCGGTCGCCGAAGCATGGGTCGCATCCGATCGGAAACACCTCTACCCTTCTCCCGAAGGTCTGGGCCAATCATTCTCCTTCGACATGTTGATGTGCGATTACGCCCGCGATGCTTTCAAAAACACGATCAACATCTCCATCGCCGATGCCAAAAGGTCAGGTTCTTCCACCACATGGGTTCTCTCCAACCACGATCTGAGCGAGTCCCAGCTGTTTCATCCGTCCCGACTCTCTTAGCTCGGGCTAACGACACACCTCGCAGGTTCCTCTCGTCACCCCTCCCGTTATGGAAATAGATAATCCAGTGAAGATCGGAGGAACTCTAGGTCAATTCGAACTCCGTCACGATTCCCTACTCTCCAGGGGAACGAACCCTGTACGCCGATTACGTTCGGGGTTTGGGAAGAGCTCGAGCGGCGACTCTTATGATGCTAGGTTTACCAGGTTGTACCTACATCTACCAGTGATTTCCTCCTTCTCGCCCTTCCGTTCTCCGGTTTTCCCCGCTTGACTGAGCTGATCATCGGGTCAGAGGCGAAGAGCTCGGACTACCCGAAGTATTAGACATCCCCGACTCTCAACGACAAGATCCTACCCACCTCCGTAGCCCAGGACAAGAAGCAGGTCGTGAAGGTTGTCGAGTTTCCATCCCATGGACCAAATCCGGACCAGACTTCGGATTCGGTTCGGGTAAACCAGCTCATTTACCTCAACCATCATGGATGGGAGATTATTCCGTCGAAGTTGAGTCGGAGACCCCGGATTCGACTCACAACCTGTATTAGACTGCTTTGAGGTTGAGACATGATTTACAAGGGAAGGAGGAGTTTGAATGGGTTGGTGGTGGTCGGGATCAGGATCAGTTGGAGACGATACATTTCCGAAGACCGGGTGGTTGGGAGGTTTTCATGATTTCGGTCCGGAGGGTGTTAAGGTCTCCAAGGGGGAGGTATTGGTAAATCGGAGAAGATTGACGGAGGGTTGTATCGAGGGATACGACGGTTTGGTTGAAGACGGCGGGAGCTGAGCGCCGAACCGCGAACGGAGTTTGGAGATATCGGTGTTTTGGTTCCTATAATCATCATCATAATGGTCTGGTATCATCATCTTAGATGTATTGCTGTTGTCGTGTGGAAAGAAGAACAAGCAAGCTGTTTGCGGCAAAAGACCCAATCGGAAAGGGCAGTTGCTTGGGAGTGTAAGATCAGCATCACGATGCAACTGAAAACAGCTTGCGTTTGATTTTGCGCTTGGACAGCTGGAGACAGACGGAATACCTAGAGCTCACGGTGGTCTTCAGAAAGTCGTTGCCGTCCAACATTCCGGGGTCTCCATGCCACCGCCCAGCGATGGGATCTTATCCAGGCGCAACAGCGGAGGATTGAAGCTTCAGTAAACTTCCCACCACGGCCCGTCTCGTTGAAGCAGTCCGACATTGTGAGCTGAGTTCGTACGGTAACATGAACTCTAGACCGGTCAGTCTATGCAGCGGAGCACCCGATGCCGCCCAGACATGAGAAAAGATCCCATCCATCCATCCCATTATTCCAAACCATATCCTCGACCACTACAACCGATAATCACCCCCCGCTCCTATCCCTCCACCCTCAGCTCCTCTCCCTCCTCCCCCACCGCCACCATCACCACCACCACCACCACCCCCAAACCTCCACAACTTCATCACCAACCATAATCCAACAACGCCACAGACGATGTAAACGATGGTCCGATATTGTCTTAACGTCGAGGTGGCGGACATTGATCGGGAGTGATGTCTGGATGTGGAGAAGAGGGAGTTTGTGAAGGATGAAAAGGTGTTTGTCTGCGAGCGGAGGGAGACGAAAAGCACGCGTTAGCGAGTGCTTGAGCCATCGAGCGGTGCGCGGGGGGAAGGAGGGGAGGGGAAGGGGGAAGGGGGAAGGGGGAAGGGGGAGAGGGAGAGAGGGAGAGGGAAGGGGGAGGGAAGGGGAGGGGAAACGTGATTAGGACGTAGGGGAGGAAAGGAAACTGAAGGTGAAATTGGAAGCGAGCTCTGAGGCTGTGACCAGGTGTCGCGAAGCCCTTGGAATACGTTTTTGACTAGGCGGAGAGGATGAACGTGAAAAGGAGACAGGCGTAGAAAGGTCAATCGTGGATGAAAGTGGATTCAATGGATCAAAGAGGTGAAGAATGATAACGAGGAGAAGCCGCAACGTACCGTTCGATCAAGCTACCATTCCCATTGATCAGTAATCTCCCCTTCATTCTGATAATCAAGCCAAGAAAGCCAACCAGAAACTAACTCACTTGATCATTCTGCCGTGTCGAGTCGTCCAATATATCAATCGTCACCTATCCAACCAAAGCAAATTCAAATCAGTGCCAACTCTCCAGCTAAAGGACAGCCGCGATAAGTGACAGAGCGGAACGAGGGAGTGTGAATGTGAAGCAGGAGAGCAAAGAGGAACGGGGATGAACTTTTCGACATACCGACCGTAAAGCTTTGATCTTCCCGTGTAATGAATTCAGTTCATCCTCATTCTGGTTGTCTAATGTTTGGTCTGTCGTACTGCGCAAAACAAACAGAGCATACGATCAGTTCTCGGATATTACACGGACACTAGAGAGAGGTTGGGTGACGGACCTTGGCATCGTTGATGAAGGTTGAACCGCACTCCTAGGACGATAGGAAGAGGCTATAAAGGGGATATGGCCGAATAGTTCACTTGTGAGATCCCGAGGGAGAGTGAGATGTTAAGGCGAGCCAATGAGGACTCTGAACGTCGGAAACGCAAAAAGATCGCCGAGGTATGTCAAGATGAATGGTAAGACAACATTTATTCCCGACGCGCAACTCAACTTTGAGTTCGGCAGGGAGTGACTTTTGTGACATCCTTCCTTTATCCCTTGCTCATTCGTCGTACTGCTCCAATGCTCATTCTTGTACTCCTCTCAAAGATACATATTACCCTCAGTGCATTCGATTTACAAACATATTCGATCGTTTTCCTCTATTGATTATCCCAACCATCCCTAACCTCACCTAAACCATCCTACCATCAGGCGTCTTCTCATCCAATTCCTCCTCACCCATAGACTTCCTATGCGCGTTGACCGAATCTCTCCGAAATGCCCAGGTCGCGATGGATATCGTGATGAGGGATAAACCGATCCAGCCGAGTAAGATGCCGAGATGTTTCCCGATTTCGTTCTTGGTATCGAAGATGATCTATTGAAGGAAGGCGTCAGGCAGGCCAAAAACAGTTGACGAGAGGGCAACAAGGGCAACAAGGGCAACAAGGGCAACAAGGGAGTAAAAAGAGAGGACTCACGGTACGAACGACTTGACCTACGTTATAGAATGGCATGGCGACACCATACCTGTATATCCAAGGTTGGAGCTCATGGGGTAATGATGCCACGCTGCCAAACCCATCAGCTTCTTTCTTTTCTCTCGAAAACTCCAGCACGGATTGCGCTGACTCACGAGACATTGACGATGATCAGTGGAATCAAGAAGAAAGCCATAAACCTCGGTCCAAGGATAGTGATCGCAAACTCCGTAGCCAACCCTACAGAACTCATCCCCAGGAAAAGCGTGAACCACCATAGAAAGAACCCTCCTGCGTAGGTGTAATGGGCATCAAACTTGACTTTGAAAGGGAGGTTGATCATCGAGAAGAAGAATGAGATGGGTAGGTAGAGCGATAGCGGTGAGAGGAGTCGATATTGGATATACGCTCTTGTCGTCATGAATGGTGCACTGACAAAACTGACAGTTAGCTCAATCTCAATTATGAGTATTTTGACGTTAGCTACATGATCTCTCGCACGGTGTTGTTGGTCATTGTGATGATGAAGGCGAAGATAAGCATGTAGATGAGACCGACGAGTGTGATGGCGCTGGCAACGGGTACGTTGTAAGGTCGAATATTGACGGGTGTGTACCAGACGGCGTTGTTAAGTGTTGACGACGCTTGAGCGAGGATGTTCATGGCCGTAGCGTTGTTCGCATTGGCCGAAATACTGTATCTCGATCAGCTCCGGGCACACCATTGAATACCAGGACCACAGGTGACTCACTATTGGGCAACATCCATCTCATTGTACATCCCAGCAATCATCCCCATAGCTTTCTGGACATACGGTACCAAATACGAATTCATCGCCGTCTCCTGTCGGGCCTGGGGGTAATAGAACATGATCGCGTTTGAGCCGTGATACGTAGCGTCACCGGTCGTTCGAGCCAACTCGAGAGCGGCGGTAGCACCTTGTTGGATGACTATAGCTGCCCAGGCGCCTTCGTCAACGAGGTCGTTTTCGACTTCGACGTCGGTTGGAAACTTGGTGGTGGATGTTTGGAAGTATCTCAGGTTGGTTTGGGCGAGCTGAAAGATGTCAGCGGGTGAGAGGATGGCGACAGGGTGCGCATGAAGCGGGAAAGCGAGGGGGGACCTGCGAGAGCTTGTGAGAAAGCCGATCCGATAGCGGCTCCATCTCGATCGATGATTCGGACAGTAAGCCGATTGGTATAACTAGGCGATTTCCACACTACCACCCCCTCGTCAGCGCGCTTGTTCCCGCTTTATCTGCCGATCCGAAAGTAAGACCCACGAGAACCCCAGTAAAGCGGTAAACTCAACCACATGACCAAGATCGAGATCATCGTCGTCCCTCCCAAGATTTTGAACGCAATCTTCCGGAAAGGAGCCATCTCAGACGACGACCCTAACCACAATCGAAACTCCATCAGCCTACCTCTATCAAAGACTCACTAAACCCTCCCATCCAAAAGTTTGAAAGTCGGAGACTCACAGTGATAAGCGAACTTCTTCAATTTCTGCTTCCCATCCCCACCTTCTTCCGCCTTTCCCCCAGCTCCATCCGTAGCACCAAACGGAGTCCCATCTTTCACGATACTAGGTCCAGGCGCTTCGGTATCACACGTTCCTAAAGCTTTGGCATCGAACCCGCCTTTCGGTTTGACAGGTTCCCTACTCACTTCGCCTTCGCCTCGCTCATTCACGGAGGAAGAAGGAGGGTTGGCGATGGTCGTAGCTTCGGATTCATGTGTCGATGTTGACATTGTGTTACTCTCTGTCGGTCGGACGGGTTCAGGTTCGGGCTCGTTGGTTTCGGGTTGGTCCTCTATTGGAGGTCGTTGCGTGGAGTTTGGGTACTGGTGAGGGCGAGATGGTGGTGGTTGCTGATCGGAAATTGGGTACTGATACTGATACTGATTCTGATGATCGTTAGAATTTGAGTCGGAAGAAGCTTTGCTCTGAAACGTGCTTCCCATCATATCGGTTGTCGTATCGTAATGCTGTCCAGGATTGATAGGTGGGCCAAGCAACGTATGGTCGTTCATCTTATACCCTGCTCAAGGCAATTATGACTACCAGTAGTGCGTGGTTGGTTCCAAAGACCGTCGTCGGGCCCGAAGTTATGGTCGACCTCAAAGGAAGAGTTGGGAAAAAAGCGCAAAACTCCCCCGCCCCGACCCGTTGTACCACACCGAACTCCGCGCCCGACATATCGAAGGCGTCGTAACCCCGTTAACCCCGGCTCGAGGATCGTTCCTTAACGGAGTCTTTAACGCTCGGGTCACAGATATTAGTCATGCCCACGTTCTCTGGGACCCTCTGAGGGATTTTCCATGGCTTGGCGAGGAGTCTATGACCGAGTCCCTGAGATGACATCAACTGGCGGATTTCCGTTTATCTCCGTCGGAAATTCGCCCCTTCGCTGGAGTCAGCCACGTATTCCTTTGGTCAGTAAGGCAGATCTCAAGAGTTCCCAGCCAGATCTGACATTGGTTATTGCATCGGCAAGTATCATTAATATTCCCCTCTTACTCGTAGCTACGTTCTGAAATTGCATACAGGTCCGAAAGACCCGCGTAGCCAAGAAACCAAAACCCTCGGAACTGATACTCCACTCCCCTTCGTGACACCAGCCTAATGCCCATTCCTCCCCTTCCCATTAGCGTTCGAATGAGGTCCGATAACGCTCGATAGAGCCGCATCAGCAATCGCAAGATCCTTCTCGCTGAGCTTCCGTCCTCCAGACGGGGTCGCTGCGCCTGACATCGCAGACCCCAATGAATCCGATCGTCCACGAGGCTTCATAACCAAGGGGAATGGATAATTATTTTCGTCATCATCTGTCGTATCGTTGATCCCTTTCCAACCTAACATCCGAAGTCAGCACTTTTCCAACTAGAATTCAATGACGTACTCTTCGCGCCCATGTAATCCGATGTCCCTAGATGTCCCATTTCCTCCGTCAGGGTCGCATAATCACCAGGAGTCATCATTCCCGTTCTCAACCTCGGACTAGCCGGAGCAGACAAGGGCGCGCCGACTCGCTGCACGCCGGTGAAGTCGGGCTCGTCGTCATCAAAGGAGTCGGGGTAGGCGCGGCGAAGTGCAAGCTGTCTTGCCTTGACGTATTCGAGACCGAGCGATTTCCAATCGAGCAGTTCAGAAAGTCGCTCGGTCCGGTTCCGTTGGTTGATTCGCTGCCGTCGGGATTTGAGCGTGAATGACAGTAGTTGATTGGTCTGAGAATGTCAGCGGTTGATATGAGCAGGACGATGTCCACGTACTAGCTGGTTGATCGACTCCTCGACTCCTTGTCCTCGTCGATCCACAATGTAGCACCCGTAGTCCTGCACTCATCAGAGGGATTACTCCAACTTGAGCTCAATGCCCACCTCAGGCGACTCCAGCAAATCCTCCATGAAGCATCCGAATCCAGAAAGGTTCGTCGTGACATTCGGGATCCCCATGACTGTACATTCCGCCGGGGTATAACCGAACGGCTCGTCTGACGTCATATCAGCTTGGACCTCGCTGGTACTGAATGGGACTTACAATACGATGGGAAGACACCCAAATGACATCCCCGAACAAACTCCTCGTAATCGAGACCCAAGATCGGGTTGTTTGAGTTGAGGAACTCAGGGTGAAAGATGACCTTTACTCGGTCATTTGAGCGATTGAACAGCTGCACCCGACGGATCTGATTCAGGATTGGGTCTGCGGCATCATCCGCCATGTTGTGAGTGACGACGGGTGGAAGGGAGTTTCGCTTCAGGGCAAAAACTCGGCGCTTAAGCAGGATCTTGTCTTCGCTCGAGAGGAGTAATTCGGCAGGAGGGACTTCGGTTCCGTGCTCGCTAAACGGAATCAGAATAGGATGAGTATAGAAGTCGAAACTCACCCGGAATATCTCGCGGCATGCTCGAATAGCCGCTTGCCGATCCGAGCGGTGACCTGGCTGACACACTCACGCAGTTGAGCAGTGACCGCTTGTCCCTTGAGCGCTTCGATGGTATACGAGCTCGTAGCAGCGGGCATGATGATGAAGGCGACGACCGTAGTCTTGGAGCCCATCTTTTGGAGTCGGTGATTCAGACCTGTTCCAGTCAGCGTGATCTCCGGTTCGAAACTCATCCGCAGCTCACGGGCAAGGCCCTCGATAAACATGTCTACGCCCTTATTCCGGAACTCATATCGTCCCGCAGTGAACATGTAAAGGGTGTTTTCGAGGTCGAAATCGTAATGGCCGTAAAAGTGTCCTCGGATGAAGTCGTTGATCTTCTCCTTCGCTTGGACGTGGAGATTCTGGAACTCGTGCATGGCGGCAAACTTGATGACGTTGAGACCATTCGGTAGGACACCGTCTGCAAGGCTTAGCACGAGGTGATTATAAGTAAGCAAGCCTAACTCACCCGGCTTCCGTTTGAGGAGGTGCTCGCTCTCGAACGCGGTGATGTGGCTGACAGTGGTGAAGACGTCTGCGCAATGTGCCGCGGACCGCTCAATGCAGTAGCTGCTCCAATCAGTGCCCGAACTCCATTCCGCTCGGTTCCGCTCACCGATGGTAGATACCCCTTTTCCCGGCTTCGTGATCGACATCAAAGTACTGCAAGTTGTTATAGAAGTCGACACTCCCTGCGCAGAGGTATCGACCGAGTAAAGTAGCGTGTGTGGTGAAGATGGTAGTGACATCGATATGTCGTTTCCTGCAGAGAGGGATGGCTAGACCGGCTTGCCATTCGTGGAAGTGAGCGATGATGGCGGTGTTGGTTTCCCGAGATGAGAACTTCAGTGAGACGTCAGCTGATACGTTTTGCTAGCTGGAGATGTCACACCTCTCCGAGGAACCATGCCACGATGTAGCCGAAAACGATCGTCTCGTTCGTCTCGTGATCATTGGGAGGTGTAGGGATACCGGCAAGATTCCACAAATCGGTCTTCCATTCGTCCATCCTGCGAAGTCGAGGATCAGCTCCCTAATTCGAAACCATCCGGCCGGTCTGCAGCTCGGTTTGGATGACGGTGAGCAGACCTACCGGTTATAGCAGCTTCCAGTATCGAAAAGCAACACCCTAGGAGCGCCCTCGATCAACCATCTCCCATAAATGAGCTTCACACCCCGTTCCTTCATCGCCGCGATCGTCAGAGCAAATGGTGTACCAGGTTCACTAATCCAACCCGGATCAGTCCAACAGCAGATCCTTACGCCGACTCACGGTTCTTCCGACTCGACCTCCATCGGAGCTGACTTGTATGACAAAGGACCAATCAGACATACTCTGTTTAGTGAACCGATCAGCTGAGTAGATGAAGAGGTAGAAGAGGTGCTCACCGATCCCCATACTCCCGGACCGTTACGGGCACCTTCGTCTTGATGACCGTATAGATCCCTCCAACCTTATTCGCTACCTCCCAAGCACACTCGAATAGAAGGGGTTGATGAACCGATCGGACCATATCGCCCGACTCCGCTTATTCCGGTCGGTGAAGAAGGGAGGGTAGGCAAATTCGTTACGTCTCGTCTGCTTGGCGAGTAGGTTATGGGAGGGAGAGTAGAAGTTGTGGAGTGAAGGTTACGATTGCGGTTGAGGTCGTGTATAGGTGAAAGGAAGTGCATAAAATCTCTCAGCTCTTTTCACTGCGATTTGAAGGTGAACGGTAGCCTGAAGGAAGGCGTAGGTGGTGGAGGTGAGAGAGGATCTTGAGGAGTAGGTAACGCCTTGTCGTAGGAGCAGGAATGCTTCCCACTTCTTCACCTCGACGCCTCTCTATCGCCGAGGAATACGTGCAGGTATGATATGAAAGGCAAGGGAGGACGACTTGGTTTACCTTCAGGTCAACGTCAATAACCGTTACAGCCTCGAAAAGACTCTTCTCGTCGTCACAAGTCAACGAAAAAACGTTTCAACAAGAAAACCCGCTTCTTTCAACTGGGGATAGCCATGACGGTTTTTTGGGCGATGATTCCTACACAAGTTGCCCCATGAGGAAAGCGGTCTTTGCCGATATCACGTGCGAAAGGTTTAGTGGCTTACTGAGGAGGCTCTCCGGGCTGCCACGATGAGAGTGACTTTTCAGATCGACGTAGGTGGTACTGTAAGGCATGTTGAGCATTGTATGCATTGTATGTTCATTCTTGCTTCTACGCTATGGAGTATCGGATGGGCCGCATTCCCACCCCTTCTCCCTCCTGCTTCTTCCCGCATATCCCTCCCACCAACCTCTCGCTTCTCCCCTCTGCCACCTCGACTCCGCTCACCCATACACATGGCTCATGTCTGCACGTCTTCCGCATCGTAACCCTCATTCCTGCACAATCATCAGTATGAAGCTTAGGGCGTGAATGACCAGCTCACCTCTTCAGGATGACCAGTCCCTCCAACACAGACTGATATGGGAAGTACTCGTTCGTTCCAAGCTCTGCTCTCTCGCCTGTACCTATTCTCACCGGGGTCTGATGTGTTTGGAACTGGACATGTCCCATCAGTCTCACCTCAAACATCCAAATAGATCACTCACACCGGAGATGCCCATCCGTGTTCCCGCCAAACCGACAGTATTGACCGCCTGTCCCACTCGTACAGTCACCGCCTTCTCCTTAAGTTCCTCTTCGTCCAGCGTTATGAGGAATTGAGGATACATGGCGGTGACTAGCCAGTACAGCATCCAGTGATGCTTGTGTAGGACGACTGCGTGATCATCAGCTTGGATCAAAGCCTTGCTTCGCTGGAAAAGCTCACATGACTTCGCGTCAAGGAAGGATATGAGAAGCGCAAGGATTCCAGCCACCGCAGGTTTCGACATCACTTGTCCATCATTGAAGAAGGGATTGATCCCGATCGTCCCTTTTCCCATATGAACCAAACCCTGTCCGATATCAGCATGCCTCACTCATAGAACCGTCAACATACCTGAGCTATCCGGACCATGAAGGAGCAATCCGGCTCCTTGGCATAGTAAGTTGCAAGCTGGCGCAACATCTGAGCGAGACGAGCGTTGTTCGTACCAGCTCCCACAAGACCCATAGCGAGGATAGCATTAATGGCGACATCGACATCGGAATCGTGGGAGTATTTGGAAAGAGTGTCTAGGATGCTGAGTTGAGGATTGGAGGCGGATATGAGACCGAGTGCAAGGGGTACAGCTTTTCGGATGGTCGAGGCGCCATATGTCATCTGTCGAGGATCAGCCCTGACTCACGACTTCGGACATGAGGGACTAACCAGGTGCTGGAATTGCCGCAATGACATCTCCGCTCCGACCTCCTCACCCATCGCTATCAATGCAATGCCGATCGTCGCGACAGCCTGATGCAGGTACGGCTCCCTCATCTTGTCCTCCATCTTTTTCATCTGCGCTGCAGCAGCCTTCTCCGCCTCTCCTTCGGGCGTTGTGGGTGGAGCCGCTTCAACTAGAGGAGCTAGTGTATTGTCAGTAGGTGTCGTGGAGGCAGCAGCGTCGGGTTGAGTAGATGAGCCAGCAGCAGGGGCTGGTTCGGATCCGCTCGCCCCCATCGTCACATCGCCCTCGGCATCCGCTCCTTCCGTCTCTCCAGCCGCCGTGGTGGTCCCTTCCGCAGGTGTCTCCGCCTCAGGCTCGGCTTCCCGGTCAAATTCATGGAACTCCTCGCAATGATGCAGCATCTCCTGCACCTTAAGCACATTTCCTGTACCAGCGTAGGCGCAGATGTCGACAAGGACCTGGGCGGATTTTGAAAGAGGATGTTCGATGGCGCGAAGGGTCTCGACTGTTGCGTTTGCTGCGTCTTGTGTCCCTATGAGATGTCAGCAACTTACTTGGCTATTGGGGTTTGCTTACCAAGGAAGATGAGACCTAACGCCAGACCCATAAACATCGCCCATTCCGAAGCCAATTGCGACTCCTCTCTCTCCATCAAAGTCTGCAGAATAGTACTAGCAATCTCCCCATCTCCAGATCCGACAAAGACGAAAGCCAACGCCATCGCAGCATTCGCAGCCACCTCCATCGCATTCGTCTCATCTGCGACATGGGGGAGGAATTTCTGAGCGATGTCTTGTCGATACGATCCGGCGTAGGCGACAGCGATTCCATTCATCGCGCTAACTTTGAGAGGTATGCTCTTGCTGTCGACGTGCTCCTCCAGTAGTGCGAAGGCGACGTCGGGGTCGGTCCGTATACCCGAGTGCAAGATCCCCATGGCAAGGAACGCTCCTGCCTTGATATGCTCTTCCGCCGAGTAAGAGTACTTGTCGATGTGGTCGATACCAGCCTCCGAATCCCAGAGCATGCTCATTCCTATACTGGCCGTTGCCGACATCATACCCCATTCCCGGTTCTTGTAGATCCATGACTGACCCTCGGGCGCAATGACCATGAGCTTGTCATTTCCGAAGCCAGCGTTGACGAATGCGTTGACGAAGGTTGCGGCGAGATTATATCGTGCTGAAGTGGTGTCTTGATTGGCTCGAGTCGGTTCCAGATGGGTTTTGTAGATGTTCTCCACGCTTCGCGCATCCTCGACACCGACGGCTTTCCCGAAGTTTCGGAAAAGAGAGGTGAGTTTGGTATTGCCGAGGCACTCGAGAACATCGTCGCTAAGCTGAGGTGCTGGCCCTTCTCCCTCCAGCTCCATCCCTTCTGCGGTATGGACCCAATGTATTGGTATTCGAGCGCGAGCAAGGAAGTATGACAGCTGTTTCTTCATGACACTGCGGCGAATCAGCTCTCAACCAAGCGAGTGCGACTCCCGACTCACGGGTTTGAGGGCGCATCATAGTACTTCCGTATCAAACTCCGATCATTCAATCGCACAGCAAGAGCCAGCGCTTCAGGGTACCGATCATGCTTCGCGTAAATCTCGCCTGCGGTTTGGAGGAAGGCGACGTTGTCTGGGGGAACCAGCAGAGGGACACAACTACTCAAGGTCAGCCCGAACACTCACTTCAGGTCGAGAATATTAAAGCTCACCTAACCATGTACTGGCAAACTCTAGGCCAGGACTTCTCATCCACCCGTCCAACCAGTTCCGCGATACACTCCAGCTCCAACGACAAATCCACCGCATCCGCCTCGGCATTATGCTTTAAAAAGAAATTCACCAACTCCATCGCCAACCCTCTCAAGTGCTCCACCGCATACTTCCTCTCCTCCGGCTTCTCCTCACTATGGCCATTAGGTTGTTCATCTGGTATCGAGCTGTACATCGAGGTGTATTGTTCTCCTAGTTCCGCTGCAAGGTGTCGGACGTATTCATGACCCCATAGTCCTGGAGCTTCGGTTGATTCGGATAGGAGACGGTAGTAGAGTGTATCTCGTTTACCTGTATCGGAGTAGGTCATAGCGAGGACGGAGAGGATAGAAGCGAGGAGTGACTAAGCGGTGACAATGGTCAGCATGTTGCTCTCCTGGTCATTTTCGACATGAGAACGACGCACTCGTTGTTCTGTAAAAGAAGTATCCCATCCGTCACGAAGCTTCCCAAGCTCCTCATAGTGCGGTCGGAGGAATTTAAGGGGTTTAGGCACACTGGTCATCGAACTCGTGCTCGTCCGGATCATCGTTCGTAGACTCTCCAAGGCGGGAAGGTACAGCTCCTTATCCGACTCCTACGGTCACCATAAATACATGATTCTTCACTCCAACGCAGAGAAAGTGACTGACCTTGAGCCGTTCAACAAGCATCTCCAACTCAGCTTTCAACTGTAAATCCTCCTCGCTCTGACTTACATCAGCTTAGTGAATCGATGCGAAGGAGCAAGGCATACAATCTCAGGCTCATCACTCGATTCGTCCTTTCCCTTGCCCTTGACGTCCCCATTCATTCTCGGCTGATCCTTATCCTTATCCTTCTGCTTCGGATCCTCTGATGGAACAACAATCTCGGAAGCGAGGGGGTCATGATCATCCGACATGATTGGGGATTTTCGTGGATGTCGTAGGGTGCTGAGGAGGGAAGTTATCGAAAGTCGATTTATAGATCAGTCAAATCGCAGCCAGAACTCCTCGAAAGCTACTTTTGGGTGCGGAATGTCTGGTCAACCAAAAGAGTTAGAGGGATGGAAGTAATCGACGATCACGCGTTCAACGTGGCGAAAGCCGATAAAGTTACACTTCCAGTGTGGCGCTGGTCTTTCTCCACCTGAAGAGAGGTATTGCTGGAGGGAAAGTCACCTTGAAGCCGGATGTGGTCTTGCGCGGCCAGGCTCATGACACCATCCATCCATCCATCTTTTGATTCGTATCAATGACGAACTACGAAGAGCGAATGTACATGCATAAAATTCGTTAAGCTGTCACTTCTACCGTGCTCATCTCGTAAATCTAAGTCTACTTCCTCAAACTCGGCTTCGGATCGATCTTCTTCGTGACATCCTGGAAATACGCCAGTACTTCATCAGAAACAGCCGCTCGGTTCTGCTTCCATCAGCTGAGTCTACCACTTATAGCAGCTTTGACTGACCTTCTGGAACTCCTCGACAACCCGCTGCAGCATCTCGATACAAGCCTCCTTCATCTGCGATGTACTCAATGTCCCGGCTCGATATTCCTGTATTCTAATCAGCTTCTTCCCATTGATCCAGAAACATGGGATCACTGACGTCCGCCAACCGGATCATCCTTTCATCGTCATCCTCGAAGAAGCTTAGATACTGATACGCCACATCGACATCCGGATCTCCACCCAATCTCTGATGTTCCTCCTGTGTAGCACGACCGCCGGAGAAAGCATGACTCTTGACCTTCTTTGCGATCTTCTTCGGATCATCGGTCATAAAGATCGCCGAGTTCTCGTTGGATGCAGACATTTTCGTCTTGGCGCCCTGGAGGGCTGGAAGAAACTTGGAGTGAAGACAAGCTGGCTTTTGATAGCCTAATCGATCGGCGGAATCCCGGGTAAGGAGGAACTACCAAGTGCGTTAGGATGACCTTGTATGACTCCAAGAGTGGTGCAAAGACGTACGTATGGGTCTTGATCGATGGCACAGGGGATGAGGGCAGGGATGTCGTCCCGATCACCGAAAATCTGCGGGAAGGAGTTCGAGAAAGATGGAGTAGCTTGAACAGCGGCAAAGTGGAACATCCCGACGTTGTCCCTGTACTTTCAGCTTTCTCCTAGACCGCATACTTACGAATCGGTAAACCCAAAGACGTTCTTGATTTGACTCGATGTAAGGGTCTTCGCCATAAGCACGACATTTCGATAGAAGGCACCGCTAAAGCAAGCGTCAGCACGGTTGGTGTGGAAGACGAACAGAGGACATACCCAAGGGTGTCTAGATCTGAAAATATGAAAGTCTTTTCCGGTAAAAAGCCGCAAGCGATGATATCCCGGATGTTATCCTGTCCCATCTTGTTGTAATGCTTGATAAGGTCGAGTGGCTTCTTCGCTTTGATACGCCTCATCAACTCAGCCTGCTTCTTCACGTCGCGCTCGAGGAGGTATTTCTCGTCGTCTAGTCTGATCAGCAACGAAGACGGTGCGGACCAGGGTCATACCGGTTATTTGGATGACAAGGGGGACGTCGAACACGCGCTGTAGCCAGCTGCGACATGTCAGCATGGACATCTCATGGAACAAAGTTAGAACACACGCGGTGAACATGAAAGGGATAAGGTGGCCCATATGCATGGAATCGCTGCTCGGTCCTCGGCCAGTATACAGGTAGAACGGCTGCCCTTTCTCGTACCGATCCAAAATGAGGTTGAAGTCGCTACGTACGTCAGCGAGCCATCATGAGGCGGCTCATATTGTATTTACCGATGAGAGAAGAATGTGCCTCTACGCAGAAGGGGATGTGGCTTGTGTCCTGTCAACCGCTCGAATCGTTCCAGCATCTCTGCCGAGATCATCGAAGCACCGAACCGCTTCACTGTCTTCTCGTAGTCACTATCATCACCTCAGCCCGAATCTTACGTCGCATAACCTGCGCTTTTTTCTAAAATTCTCACTCACATCCCTAACGATCGCCCCTGATCATCCACACCACCCTCCACATCAAACGGTGTGATCTTCTGCTCCCTAGCCACCCCACCCGAACTCGAAGGTTCACGAGCCTCCGCAATTGCCGGTACCCTCGGACTCATCGCAGCGTCCCTACCTGTCAGCTTAATCTCTCCAGTGCGCGACTCACGCTCGACTAGCATTCCTGGAATGCGTCATTCTAACCGGCTCCTTGACCGCCTCAGGAACCTCATCCTCCAGATTCACCCTATCCCAATCCTCCGCCGATACTCCCTGCTTCCCCTTATTCTTCTCCATCGCAGCAGCACTCTCGCCTTCGTCCGGGCCGAAGATCCTCTCAGGTTGAGGTAAGGGCATCCCAGCGAGCGTAGCGCTGATCTGTTCGGACATGCTCTCAGACCGGGTCTTACGGCGCATCTCAGTGATCGCTTCGGGTTCTGGACCGGAGATGTCACCTGTGTCTGCGGATGTAATTGAGATGGCTGAGTCTGGAATAGGGGAGAGAGGTTGCTTGGAGGCGGGCATGGTGAGTTTTAGGTTGGTAGGGGCTGGGAGGTCAAGCTTCGATAGCTCGGTAGCTATGCCGCCGGGAGTCATGGCGGTGTTTCTAGTACCTAGATCGGGTGTATCAGGAGCCAGCGACATGGTGGGATATGAGTGATGAGGTTATGCACTCCGGTCGAGTCATTCAACTTTCCTTTGATTAGGCACGGCAGTGACGTGTCAGTCTCGACTGGGACATGGTTGTTGTCCTCCATTCTTACCGTCACTTCTGACCTATTCAGACAACGACGAACTCCGACGAGCATTGAGTCTCGAGTGCCTAGGTGATAGACCATCACTTGAAAAAACGTCGCGACATGTTCACCGCCGAAATAGCTCGACTTCGGAAACTCGGTGTCCAAGGCGTATGTCGAACCCGTCCTATGCACCATATGATGGGATTGGATGGTCGTATCTCGCTAACTTGACATAGCTTCTCTTTCAAGCCCTAAACTTCCTTACTGTCGTATCATCCGGCCTGATGATGTGGAAAGGTCTATGCCTGATCACCAACTCCGAATCACCAATCGTCGTTGTCCTTTCGTGAGTCGGCTGCCCAGAGCGATGAAGCAGGTCTTCCTGCTATTGTGCCTTCGTGGCCTACTGATACTGGTCATTCAATGTAGAGGATCAATGGAACCGGCTTTCTACCGAGGCGATATTCTGTTCTTGACGAATCCCACGAATTTACCTTACGAAGTTGGCGATATCACGGTGTATAAAGTGTAAGTCGAGTACCAACATGCTCATCAAGCATCACAGCCGCCACCGTCTCATTCAACACTCCTCGACGACTGAGCTGACCTTGCTCAGACCAGGAGGAGATATACCCATAGTCCACCGGGTCATCGAATCCCATGTCACGTGGGTCATTTGCAACCCGTCCAGTAGTTTCAGAGTTGATTGATACAACGCAGAAATACGACCCAGCTCCTCCTCACAAAAGGCGACAATAATGACGGGGACGATTTGATGCTATACAGCGGCATGCAATGGCTCGAACGGCGGCATATCATCGGCAAGGTCCGGGGGTCAGCACATTCTGCCATTTGCGCGGTCTCGAGGCTGACTTGAGCTTAGATTCTTGCCATATGTGGGCTATGTGACGATAGCTATGGTGAGCTTCATCGCTAGTCTCGTCCACGACTGGAAACATTCATTGGGCGGCGTTTGAAGCTGTAGCTGACCGCTGATGACTGTTAGAACGATTTTCCGCAGCTGAAGTACGCTTTGTTGGGCGGTGTGGGATTATTCTTATTGATGCAGAAGGAACAATGATGTATACATACCTTGTTGCCCACGGGATAGATAGCTTGACCTAGACCCACAATTCCTCCTGAATTAAACTACTTCGGCTGAAACGATGGGTCGGTGAAAAGCGGGGTGAAGAGAAAGATCTGGACTAAAAAGACAGTGACGTGACAATGAGGGAAGGGAAAAGATGATGAAAGGAGAGTTGGGAGGTGGAAGAGGAGGAATGGTTGAGAGACTTGACAAAGAGAAGAAGGAGGCGAAGTTGGAGAGCAGGGTCGGGCAGGACATAAGGCAAGTACAGAAGAAAATGACTCATGTGAAGTACTGTGATAGTGTGGCGAGCTGGCCATGCCGCTCATCAAAGAAGACGAGGACGATGACATATGAGAGCAAGACTATGATTGAGCTGTGCAGCAGCTAGAACAGCCACTCCGCTCTTATCGGCGCTTCCCCTTCTCCGCAAAGGGTGACGAACCACAGCAGGGTAAACAAAGAGAAAACCTCCCCTTCCACCGGCTAAGCTCAGCGGTACCCTTAGCACACAAGCAGGTCAGCGGGAGAGAAAGAGCCCTATCTTAACTTCGAACCCTAAGCCGTAACCTGCCGGCATCTGGACCCGCTGAAAAGGTCCGATCAGAGGCAGTGAGGCGCGGACACTGGAGCACCCCTTAAAATCCCTTCTTCCTCCACCCTGTGATGGAGGGGGTTGAAAGGAATTCTCAGGTGCCTTACTTTGTCGATTCCTGCGAGCTCCTCGATAGGTCTTTCGGTTTGGGGTTAGCTTTTACTCTTGCTTTTTTATTTTGGTCATTTTCTGGGACGCTCTTGTCGGTCGACTTCGGCAAGCGTGCGAGATACGGACAGGACTCACGACGAATCTAACGGGATCGGAGGAAGAAGTTTTGGAAGGACCCGGAAGTTTTTTTTTGGCAGTGCGACGAGGTCTTGAAATGCAAGTAGTGTGGTCGTGTGGTCGTGCGATCTGTCATTCGAATCGTATGGCACTGACAATGGGTAGTAATATAATCGGTGCATCACCGCATCAAAGGAATCAAAGGGATCCCCCTTTTCCAACATTAATTCGACGTCCCAGCCCCTTACTTCAAGGCAAGCCGTTATCGCCGAATCCCCTTGTTCCCACGCGTCAACCGCAATCGCCTTCTTCCTCCCTTCCTTTCTGCCATATCAAGGCTCAACCTCCTCTCAACTCTCTTGGCATCGAAGTCCAAGTAGAGTGTGGAGCATATGCATTATGTCCGACTTTCTCACAGATCTTCTCCCCGCTCTCAAGATGATGGGTCAGATTGCCATGACCGCTCTTGATTCGGTACGTCCTTTCTTCGTTTCCCTCCTTCTCACTGACATGGCTTTAGCTACCACTACCTTTACTCGTCGTCGCCTTCTTAGTCCTCCTCGCCTTGTCACGGCATACGTAAGTCTCCAGCCATACCATTCAACCCCCTCCCTCCACCTCGACCCATTTAAGCTGATCAACACTTCACTTAGCGTCTCACCCCGAACCCCAGTTCTCCCCTCCTACTCACCAACAATGCTCGACAAAACCCGTCTCTCCCCACTACCCTTCAACCCGGAATTCGCTCAACCCCAATTCAACCTCCCAGTCTTTTACCCGACACTCGACCCATCGGGACGACCACAATATGTGGCTGTGCATGACTCCCCTCCTCGGATCGGTAGAAGAGGGAGCAAGCAGCGAGAATGGCGGAGTCCTTCATTGAGTGGGATCGTCGAGGAGAAGGATGAAGAGCGGGGCACAGAGGTTTAGGTTGGGAAGGAGGTAGAGGAAATCGGAGGTGGAGCAGGTGGGACATTTAACGTGGGACATGGACATGGACATTTCTTATCTTGCATCTTATCGTTTAGGATCTGAAAGTTGGAGTCGAAACTGTAGCTTTTGCGATGGCGTAAGCCTTGGACATTGAAGTAGGAAGTAGGAATGCATGGACACTGCTAGGACTTGAATTACCATTCATGGACAGAGTTTTGATACTGGCTGGAAATTGAGGGCTGAATCCCGGATGGCATTCTTTCGCCAGCGTCAGCATTCGCAGACTAGACGACCGGCACTCACCGTCAGCTTGCAATCAAAACATATGGCGTCGTAAACCGAGAGGAGGCGTCTCCAGGACCACCTCCCATCATGATCTCCTTCGTATCCGCTCTTCAAGGTCGTGCAACCTCCGTTCCAACCCGTCAAGGACCGCTCCAGGATCCTTCGGCTCGCCCTTCTCATTCGTCTGGCTAGAATCTCGTAAAACTCCTGATCGTCCAAGCTGATCGAAACCATCTTGAAGCTTCTCAAAGTCGCGACCATCGTTTGGCTCCAACTCAAACCCATCTTCCAACCCATGTTCCTCAACCTCATGTGTCTCCCTCTCCTCATCCCTCGGCAAGACGTCTTTCCTTCTCACCCTCCCCTGATCCCTGATCAGCCCCCTCACCTCATGCACCGTTCCTTCCTCCCCTATCCCAGAAGGAGACCCCCCTACTACAGGAGGAGGAGAAGGAGCTTTCGACGAGGAACGTAACATCCAAGCGAGTAGGGCATTCGCTCGTCCACGTAATCGCCCGAGCCTCCTCGAAGTAGGGACGGAGAGAGCGTATCCCTCGTCGAACCCTTTTTGAAGGGTGGAGAGTTTCCCATCTGTTATACCTTCTCGGTATCCAGCCTGGACGCGAGAGTTGAAGATCAGCTCAGCTTCTGCCGTTGGGAAAGGTGAGTATAAGGAGGTCGGCGTGACATACGTCGGAGTATCGAGTCGTCAGTCTTTGGTATTCTTGTTCGACTAGAGGATCGGTAGCACTACCTTGAGCGTCGGAGGGTTGATCAAGCCAATCAGCATCTTCGTCCATCGTTATCCGCCTCCTTGATCGGAGTACTGATCAGCCGAGGAGAAGGGAGTTTGGATAGAGGTTGGGTCGTTGGAAGAAAGGTGGAAATTCACCGCTTTTAAATCACCGCGTTTCAGGTTGATTTCCTCTAACCAACTCATTTTCTACTCCATTTGGTCACGGCTTTCTGAGGGGCCGATGCGTAACGACGTCGCCTTACGCTGGTGTTCAAGGTCGTGGATGAGCAGGGGAAGATGATGTGTCTCAAGCATTTGCTACTCTATGTCCTCCTACTACCTGTACCCGTATGTCATCCCTTTCTCCGTCTACTTTCCCTTTGGTATTGGCTGATCAACCTGACTTTCTGCTCTCGCTACATATCCACCTCCCATACTTGCTTCTTCCGGCTCGAACTCTTATGTTCGCTTGTCTTGTTTTCCCACCGGTGTCTCAACCTATACAATCCGCGCAGGCCGCTTCACCCATCTTCATCGCCTTCCTGGCCGCCGCCATCTTTTGGTCCGTCCGACCATGTGGGTACTGCCTGACCTTGGTGAGCCGACCCGAGTCTCTTCGTTATCCTCGCTTTATACCTTCATTGAGCCTCTCTTCAATTCACTACTGTCGAGAGATTCAGATACCTACCCTTTCGGATCTCTTCGAGCTGATATCCGAATCTACAGTTCTCAATCCTCTTCCTCTCAACCTCCCCATCCTCCCCCTTCACTTCCGCTCCAACTCCATCTCTGACCTCCTCATCTTCGTCACCCTCGTCCTCCTCGACACTTCCAACAAATATCACCCTCCCACTATCCGCTCCCATACCGGGTAGACCATGGTTCAGCCTCAACGGAGGAAGGATATTCGACCCAGCTCTCGTCGGTTATCAAGAGATAGCCAAGATCACCCACGGCGAAGGGGTCAGTCCACCTGAGCCGGAGTCGAGTGCCGTTGTTGCCCAGGTCGAAGAGAAGGTTAGGAAATGGTATCACCGTATCGTTCACCCTAAATTCGGCGGAACCTCGAGGGATGAGGATCAGAAAGTCAAACCGAACTCGTCGCTGGTACCAGTCTCGGAAACGATACCTCCCTCTCACGATCTGCCGACGGGGTATATCGATCTGAGGTATGAAGGGTTGGGGTTTGTTGTGGACTTTGGATGGAAGAGGAGTGAGGAAGGGATGGAGTGGGAAGTTGAGGAATGGAGGAGGTCCGCTGTGAAGGCTCGTCGGCAAGAGGAGGAGAGGAAGCTGGTTGGCACGGCGGATCATGATCGGGGGAGAATGGAGGGAATATGGGAAAGCGTGCCGTTCTTGGGTAGTTGGTGAGCATGCATGTTACCCACATACCTAGGCGCTTTCGCGGCAGGGTCATCTCCCGCCAAATCACATCCACAACTCCTCTGCTTCTCCATGTTTGCCCATTGCATGCCACGGCTTACTTAGCCGTGTATCGGTCTCAACAAGGAGGAATAAGAAGCTTCCAGACCACCACGGAAAACCGCTGCTTTGGCCCAGGTGTCGCAGCTCCTCCCTGAATGAATATAGAATCAATCAAGTAGTAAATTAAACACATACAAGCACAGGAGCTGACGGTCCAAAACAACGGCTCTGAGAGTAGCATTACCAGATTAGCGAACTGGGTGGTTTTTTGGCCGGACAATATCGCCGGCCCAGAAAAAAAGTTAGCTCCTGGCATCCCCTATGATGCAATTGGCTTCTGGTAACAGGCATTTCACGAGACCGGACTGAGTATTATTAAACAAGTCAACGCGTCACAGCCCAGTGGTAAGGTAGAGTAGTCGTCTACCGGCTCATCAACGATCAGGAGTCGCGCAACGGGTTGGGGGAGGTGAGGGAGCTATCCAGGTCAGTATCTACCTCATAGTACGTACGGGTATCATGAGTCGGGTATCTTGCATCGGGTATTGCAGGAGTGCCGTTACCATGTGCATGCCAAGGTGCGGTGAAGCATTGGAGTTGATCAGACCTAGCATTATCAGATTAGCGGATTGGACATTTTCGGCGTTTTAGTCCGGGTAAAAGAGATGGCTCCCATGCCCCCCATCCATCGTGCGAAACTACCAACGCGTTTCACGGTACCGCCTTTGAGACGCCACAAAGATCACTCAGGTGTACCTGTATGTCACCTCCTTTGCAGGCAGACGGAAACCGCTGGGCGGCTCGATGACAGCTCACGGGCCATCTAATGGGTTGCACGCGGAAGGGGAACGGGAAGCCAGCCCTAATCAGCAGATTTGGTACTTACCTTGGTATGGGTATCCTGAATCGGGTATAAGCAGTTTACGTTGAAGAACAGTGGCAGGTATAGGAGCGTCTGCCGATTTCATTCCCAGCGGGGATATGCATTACCGTATTTGCGAATGACGGGACTAGGCTTTTGCTTGACACGCCGCGGCCAATAGCATGTCTCACATTTTCGACTGGCTAACCTAAGCTCCATCGGGACGGCTACAAGCGTCACTTTGACTTGACGATTTTACATTATACACGTTCAGCACAATGCTCCCTGTACTGTCGGGATGGGGCAGACGGTCCCAGACGAGGTGGTATGACGCACGGAGAGGCTTGTGCCTGAATGTGACGGTAACGAAAGGAAGATACGCAATGCGTTCTGAGGCTTTCCGGGCTGGCTGGTATATATATATAGATGTCGTACAGGCTTTTATCGCATGCGGTCGAGGGTATATAGCACCTACGAGGATTACTTTCCCTTTTCCCTTTTGGAAAAGTGACTCTGCACTGACCTTTTTCTAAGACAACATTGATGGGAGACGATTGATACGCAGCAATGACCATTCGGAAGGCGTCTGACCCAAGATCCCCCTTTGCTCGCCCTTGTTCTCCTCTGAGAATCGATGAAGTGAGGTACGACGTGCTTCTGACGATGTTGGCTCTATTTCGTCGCCACAACCAGCTAATCACATAGGTTTCAGTCCTGAATCCGCTCGATCTCCTTCTTCCTCTCTCTCCCCAGCGCCACCATCCCGTCCCACTACCCCTCTCCCGCGTCCCTCCCAGCCTGGTCCTTCGACTAGACCTTCAGCTACATCGTCTTCCTCTTCTCGCGTCAAGCTGTCTCCTGAGACGCGAAAGGCCTTGCGACAGGACACTGTGAGGAGAAAGAAGGAAGCTCTGCGACGTTCTACATTGATGGAGCCGGCCAAGGCGGCATCTCATTTCTTCGCATCACTGAAAGGAATCAGAAGCTGGGCACATCCACATCATCCTAGTGAGACCACAGACACCTGAGAAATTCGTGTTACATCGTGAATCACGGACACCTAAACTCCTAAGCCATTACCATCTCAGGAAACCCCATTTCTTTCGCCCAAGCACTTGAATCCGCCACCATTCTTCAGAGACGGGCGAGCGATTTCGCATTTCGCATCGCTGATTACATGGATGAGAGATACGGAACCGTTGCGGGTTGCCTAGCGAGGGAAGGAGCGATACGAGCGAAACACCATCCTCCTGGCTCTTTACCAGATTACATCCCTTCTCACCCTGAGAGACAGCTTCATTCCCGTGAGAAAAACAGACTGAGCTTTCGATGTGGGAAAGTTTTCTCGGTGTGATATCTCGCTCAAAAGCGCTCATCGGATCGAGATAGCCAATATCTTCATCTATCTACCAACGGTTCAAATGGCGAAGTGCCATCGGTAAGCTCGCTGTGGATGTGATTGATGCGGGATGGTTGAACGGCTGGATATGCCCTGCACGAGGTTGGGCGGTGGAGAGCTAAGCGGAGTACGATGTCAGAGTTGTGGCGACCGTGCTGATAGCTGATGTATTGGTGAGAGTGTCCTGAACTTCACGAGGGAGAGGCTAAACTAAATCAGTTCATCGACGAACATGCCAATTCGTTGTTCAGCAGATTCGGAGGAAGGCAAAGGTGTGAGGGCTTCGTCATCTTGACCGATCGGATTGTTGCTTGTTTCCTGCATATTGTCATTCATGCATGCTCATACCGCCTACGTCTTGCACGGGTTCCAAGCAATTCCCAAGCCCTCGCAAAACCCTTCTCGAACTCCTCCTGTGAGAACTTCTCCACAGCCGCTCTTCTCGCTGCTTCGCGCATAGCCAAAGCCTGCGACGGGGAGAGGGAGAATGCTTCGTGAATGGCGGACGCGAATTCTTCCGCTGTCTTAGCATGAAAGCCTGTACGCGGTCCATCTCAGCTTCGGAGTTGCTTGGGAAAAGCAGAAGACTGACCGGTCCGCTGGCCGTTAAGCGGGACAACAATGTCCAGGAATGGACCAGCCGAAGCATGAACGATTGGTATCAACCCTGCAGCCTGTCATTTCGGTGGTCAGCAGGACATCTTACCCGCATGGTACTGTAGCAAATATGAACCGAATTGGGTCGGAGGGGGAGAGTGGTGAAAGGCGGTAACAGCGGCGAATCACCCAGAGGGGCGAAAGGGATGCGGAAGGAAGGGAAAGAGTGGGTGGGGAAAGAAGGGTTTTGAGCGAGGGCTGAGTAGGCGGGAAGAGGAGGGTTGTGAGGGGTGTAAGGTTTGTTGAAAGGTGTTGAGGGGCGTTGAAGTAACCCTGCCCGGCGGCGGCGGGCAACGCCGAAGGAAGGAGGGGAGGAGGAAGGGGCAGGGGGGCAAGAGGAAAGGGGGCGATGGAGGGGGAGGCGAAAAGGGGGGGGAAGGGGAAGGGGGTTCGTTCAGGCGGAGTGCAACCAGTAGTGTCAACCTCAATGCGGTGAAACGGGAGGTGGGGTGTGGCGTTCCAAGGGGAGCGGCCGAAAGTAGGGGGCTGGAGCGGGGAGGCGACTCACCATGAACTCAACTATATTGATCCCGAAATGCTCGTCCTGCATGGTGTTCAAGCCGATCGACGCCTCACCTAATCGTCTCACGACCTCTGGGTATGGCGCGTTGACGAGAAATTCCACGTTGCCCTGTTCGTGTTAAACACACTCGCACTGCAGATTCCAAAATACCTGTACGCCAAGGTCTCTTGAAAGGGCACGAAGTGACTCCACCCTCGCTTCGTCAGCGGCATGCCGTGCTCCGCCCATTAGGGTTAAAGATAATCGGCTCGGCCCCGATCGGTATTCCGGATGAGAAGCGAAGAGCGATGCGAGCGCGTGAAGCTGCTTCGCATGCACTTTCTCCGGTCTGCGTTGTTGTCAGATTCGTCCCCCTTGGTCTCAAGTAGCTCACCTGAACTGTGCCAACGAGACGATCTCCCTCTTCCTTCCGTCCAAATTACCAAGTTCAACGAGCGCGACCGTATCACATGGAGGATAGGCCACCTCGCATTCCGTCCTTCCACTGTCTCTCAGCTCGCCTCGCGCCATCTTCCGGTCTATGGATCTCTCGCCCAGTGACACTATGCTGGCAAGGAAAGATGACCGTCCGGTGGTGAGGAGGGTTTTGATATGCGCTTGAGTCCACGAGGAATTGGTCATGATATGCTCGGAAAAGAGTAGCGAGGTGGCGTAAAGAGAGGTGAAGATGCGGTAGTACCTATACCATATCATTATGCAGCTGATGAAAGTTCCAGTCGCGATGAGACGCCCCTGCCCCGCTGTCTTGCTTCTCACCCCTTTTCTTTTCCTCTCTTTCCGCCTTTCACCTTCCGCCCTGTTAACCCTCCTCTCTACACCCTTCCTTCCACCGGAAGTGTACTCACAGAAGCTTGACTTGAGTGCGAAGCCAAGAGTCCGAAGCACCCGCATTTTCAACACCCGCTGACCGCTCTCGCACCCGTTTGACCATATCCGCACTGACTGTGGGATAATGCACATACGCCCCTATCGCTACCTCGCTTCCTGCGACGAGACGGACGAAAGGGAAGGTGAATGCATATCCCATCGAGTCTGCGTCCGACCTCGTTAGCTTGAACTTGTTACGATCAGAAAGCATACCGAGGAAGATATCACCCCACATGCCGTCAACACCGCATAGTCCCTCCCAGGCAAGATACAGACTCCCCAGAGACTGGCCGAGGAGTGTGAAGTGAGACCAATAGTCGTCACCGATGATTTGCCGAGATGGTAGTGGTATAAGCGCAATGGCTGACGAGGAAAGGCTGATCGAAAATCTGTCCTACATCCTCGTTAGCAGCGGCTCCGGTAGAGCTAGTGGAGCTGACCTTGACTTTTGTCAAGATGTCCTCTTTAGATGCCGCAGGATAATCCCCGGAGTAGACGAGCATGACGACATCCGGCTGCTGGGCTTGGAGATACGCAACGGCAGACCAAAGCACTCGCTCGCCTCCTCCCCCAGCGTTGCTACCGGAGGGTCAGCTTAAATCGCTCACTCACGAGACACGGGCTTACCAGTATGGGTGCCAGAATCCGACAACAGTACGCGTTCCGCTCTTGCTGGGCGGCTTCTGATCAGTCCCCGCGATGACCGAATTCTCTGCCATCCCCATCGAGTCGAGCAACTTCCTTCTTCGTTCCTTGTTTCTGGTACGCAGTCTCTGCAGCCCGAATAATGATCCTCCTATAGCTGCCAAGCCGGATATTGGGATGAGACTCGCGACCAATACCCAATTCACCCCTGTCCAGCTTGTGATAGCTACTCCAGCGGTAATGGCGGCAAATACCGCTTTGATACCGATGGAAGAGGTCGATCCGGTCGTGAGAAACCAGAGAGATGCAGTGATTACGACCCAAATGACATCGAGGGAGATGGACGATTGGGCGGGATGGGTGAAGATCGTTTGATAGAGGTGGGAGAGGATTGGTCGATTCGTCGGGACAGCCCCCAGCAGTCGTACCGTGTTTGGGATATGTATGGCGGACGCGAGGAGTGTGAGGAGGGTATACAATATTGGGAAGGGTACATCGAGAAACCCTGCTTCAGGGGATGTGAACAATGGGATAATGAGCAGACCGTGCATCCAGAGGAGATTGTTGAGGAACATGTCGGTCCCGACAGATTGTGGTACGCGATAGATCGTTGCCAGCGCTAGAACGAGTGGGAGCCATAGAGTGACAGGGGCCTTGTCGGGATGAAGGGATGTACGTGGATGAAGAGCGAGAGCCGTGATGAAGAGCGACGTTGCCGTGGAGACGGCGACGAGCTGGCCGAGGAGCATGTATGCGAACGGACACTTGATCCCTCTCCGTTCACCTGAGATATCAGCGACCGCAGATGACGAGAAGAAGACTTACTCTCTGCCCAAAGTATGGCGGTGAAGATGACCGTCCAAGTACAGATGAAGCTCGACCACCACCAATTACTTGGACCAGTGCAAACGGTCGACCATGCTTGATCGAATAGCGAAGTCTTGACCAGCCATTGGCCTAGGGTCGGTGGTTCTTGCAGCTTGGAATAGTCAGCGTATGAGGACTCGAGACCTAGTTAGATATGATTCGAGCTGTTGGATGAGGGACTAACCCCCAAGAATTTGAGCATGACTATTCAGCTCCATCAGGGAATCCTTTAACCGACCAAATGTACTCACAGTACCATGTACACAGAAGCGCTCCGAGTCCTGTTCGCAGAAAGAGGAACGGTGGTCCCGAAACAAGTCGTCTCGCATCAATTCCGGAAAGGATGGATTGAAAGACGAGGAAGAAGCTCGCAAATATAGCGGCGATGTAGCCGCCAACGATTAGGAAGGCGCTTGCTTCTTCTCCAGTCATACTGCCGGAAAGCTGTCACCTGAAGGGACAGGTATGACCGGTCTGTTTCTGTTACTGACCCTTCGACAAGGTAGAAAATCTCGTTGACAACAACATCAACCACGTGCACCACGTGGTGACAGCTAGTTATCACTCCTTAACAATTTTGATTACCGTCATCTACCTGCCGACTGGCTCACCGTATATACCGTCAAGATGGGTCACAACTCCGACAAGATGTACGTGACCCACTCGGAGCACGCGGCGGGTCATCACACCGCTTCGAGTACCGGCAAACGCTTAGACAGTGGGAAGTCAGAGTTTCAGCGGTTGCCTTAGTATGTCTCCTCCAACTAAACTTGCCAAATTTTGCCTAACCGCTTGCCAGTGACTCCTGTGCTCTGTCGCTCCAGCCATTCCGGATCCCTGTCGCGGTGATAGCCGATACCAAGCCCGAGGAGAGCCCGAGAGCGGACGTTTTTGACTTGCTCAATATTGTGCCTTATGTCCGGAAATTCAAGTCAAGTGAGCGGGCAATCTTCTTTACCCATAATGTTGACCGCAGCAGATCCTGTATCTGGAAAGCCGCTCGACACATCTCAGCTGATCAAGCTCAACTTCTCCAAGGTACATCTACAATCTGGGATCATCAGCTTCAGCTGACCAGGATCAGAACGCTGAAGGCCAGATGCACGACCCTATTACCTACAAAGTCTTCTCACCTCACATCCACATCGTCTTCCTCAAGAACACCGTGCCTAAGCCTTCCTGTCTTTCGAGCTTTGCTGACAAAGGTTACCAGGGAAACGTATTCGATATGGCCTCGTTACAGCTTTTGGCGATCAAGCCGAAGACATGGCGGGATCTGGTGTCGGATGAGCCCTTCACGCGTGAAGATATCGTCACCATTCAGGTTCGTCCTTTGTACTATAGCTGCCTGATACTGGCTGATGAAGTGGAAAGGACCCGAAGAACCTCGCTCCGAGGGATTTGAGGGAGTATGATTATGTCAAGAAGGACAGGAAGATAACGGGTAAATCAGCAAGAAGTCGTTCCTGGCTGACTAGGTAAATCAGACGATGACCTCGCCTCCGACCCGCTGAGGGGGATCAATGTCGACGCAGCTGGTGGAGCGAGCAAGGTCCTGAGGATGTTGGCGGAAAAGGTGGGTGACGTCGGGATCGTCTGTCAGCTAAGATATAGCTCATCTAGCCATCGGGCGCCACAGACACGAGCCGAGCAGACTCCTCCCGTCGCTGTATCAACAATAGCGCCTGAGCAAAGCGAGGAGCAAAAAGAAGGTGTCATAGCGAAGAGGAAGATTGAGCAACTAGCATGTAAGCATCACTCGCTTGTCTGAGTTATAATAGACGAGTAAAGCCAAGTGGAGATTACGGGCTGATGGAATGTCACATAGATAATGCCTCGAACTTTACTACTGGCCGAGCGGCAGCTTCTTTCACCAGTACGACTTTGATACCTGAAACGAAAAGCGAACGAGCCATGTTTGACGAGGAGGAATGTGCGTGACACCTTCAGATTCGTGTTTTCCACTAATCTGAGATAGACATGTTCGAGGAGCTGAAACGGCCTGTCAAGGAAAAGGAACGGTTAAAGTCGAAAGCATACGCGACGATCATGACGAATTATGGCGGATTGAATATGGAGCTGCACGGGGATCGAGCGCCAAAGACGGTGTACAACTTTGTTCAGCTGGCCAAGCAGGGCAGATACGATGATGTGGTATTCCACCGGTTAATACCAGGCTTCATGGCCCGTCCTCTTTTCCCAATACCTCGTGTATCAAGCTGATAGTCGAGTAGGTGCAGGGAGGGGATCCAACCGGGACTGGAAAAGGAGGTCAGTCATGTTGGGGCGAGCCATTCCGAGACGAGTACAGCGAGAAAGGGGCATACAAGCATGATGCTCGAGGAGTACTCGTATGTCAAGCTGTCTCATCCGGCATATCTGCGCTAAGGTTGTGGTAGTCGATGGCGAATAGCGGTCCCCGTTCCAACACCTCCCAATTCTTCTTCACCTTCCGCGCAACCGAACACCTCAATGGCAAACATACCGTCTTTGGAAAGCTCGTTGGCGGCGAAGAGGTTCTTACTCAAATAGAGCGGATACCGATTCGACGTGGTACTGACCGACCTACAAAGGATGTAATCATTACCGGTGTCCAGGTATTGCAAGATCCATTCGAGGCGTACCAAGCTCGATTGACAGCGAGACTAGCACGGCAGGATCAGAGTGATGAATCGTTGCGGAAGAGAGCAGAAGCTCAGGCTGCGAGGGAGAAGGATCGGACCACTTGGTTGGGGACGGATTTGGGAGCAAAGGGGGAGAGTAGAGGGGTCAAGGAGGAAAGGAAGAGGAAGGCGGATGAGGAGGGGATTCTGGTGGGGAAATATCTTGGAGCGGGGAAGAAGGTTGGACTACCGGGTGGAGGCAGTGAGGCGGAGCTGGAGTTCGGAGGGGAGAAGAAGAAAAAGAAGGCAGGAGGGTTTGGGGACTTTTCTGGATGGTAATGTTTTTGTTGTACATTTTGTATACCACGCGTCATACTGGTACTTTACGTGCTCAGTTACACTGTTACTGCGATCATGACCTATTGAATTCATGGAATGTGTTGCGGAGTCATCGAAACCTTACACCTCATCCTTCAGCAGGGCCCCGCCTCCTTGTTGTCCAGCTCGTCGCTCATTCTTCAGGTAGTCCCTCATCGTCATTAATCGAAGTCTGCCCTGAGCCTCTGCCTTCTTAGTCTCGTCCCAATTGAACTTCTTCATCCTCCCATCGAGGTCCGCTCGAGTAGCGCCCTCTTCTTTCTCCTGGATGACCGCTCTATCCCACACGGACTCTATCGCTGCGTTCTTGTCGATACCGCCGGCGTTCACCACTGTCAAGCGTATTTTCCGGGATGCCACGATTCCGACCAGGTGTGGGATGAGTTGACAGGGTCATGTTCGGCATGCTTCGCTCATCGGTCCGGGTATGAGAGGCCCTTTCGGTCGGCTCATCATCCTGTGCTGGAAAACTCGCCACTGCATATAAGGGAGTGGCGTCCGGAAGATCGAAGTCATCTCCTTGGCGGTGGGCGACAATCCCTGAAGAAGAGGGAGCGGCTTCGTAGAGATGTTCGGTTCGGCGAAGACGTCTATCCGAGAAGCATACGTTGAGTAGTCGGAGGTTAGGATGTAGACGTGTTTCTTAACGGACCGAGTTAGGTATTGAGGGGGTGGGTGCAGAGGTGAATTGGTCTGGAAAGGTGTGGCGTCGCGGATGAATAGCTTGGTAGGCTTGACTGGTCCGACGATATCGCAAGTAAAGTGTTTCCCTTCGCCATCGTGGAATGATCGACTCGCACACACGGGACGGAGATCCAGCCTTGTACTGCGCAATCGTGGAAGAGAAGGCAAGCCTGCTTCTCCTCGTCCAAGCTCGCACCACGCTGCCGTGTGATTCGTGATGCTAAGCATCTCCACGTTGGCCCGGAGCTTCTTCTTTCTCGCTTCTCCGGAGGTTCCTTTCGCTTCCACGTCGAGGTCGACAGTTTGACCGGGGGTTTCTCGAGGTCGAGCAAGGGATCATGTTTGAGGTGAGGAAGTAGAGTGAGATTCCGGTATAGGACTTGGCCCGTAAAGTCGTGCATTGAGCGAGAGACCCGCATGCATGTTGCGATAGTCGGTCCGTCTTCGGGTAGGCAGAGGAGGCGGAGAGTGCGGTCGAGTAATTCGTTAGGGAAGACGAGCTGGGAGCTTCCATCCTGAAGCTGGACCTGTTGAATTCAGGCCATGAATGAATGGGAAGGAAGTCAAGCTCACTGATTCCTTGATCTTGTCCCTAGGATGGGCGTCTTAGCCTATTTCAGACATGACCATAGGCTTCTTAAGTGACTGGTGCAAGATAGGTCAGCTGCGCAATGAATTGATGTCGACACCACCCACGCTACGATTCAGTGAAATACAGACTAATAGAAACTCACGGGATGCTGCGAACAAAAGATGTTTTTACCGCTTTGTCGTGCCAATCGCGACAAATTTGCTCGGCGGGCTTAGCGTAGCCACGGCTCCACCTTATCTTCATCCAGCTCACCCTCCCAGTCCTCCTCCTCCAGGTATTCCCTCATCGTAAGAAACCTCAGTCTTGATTGACACTCCGTCTTCTTCGATGTATCCCATCCCTTACCCCTCATCTCCGTTTCCACATACTTCCGAGTAGCGCGCTCGACCTTTTCCTGAATGAGTTCCACATTCCTCACCGGTTCCAAATCAGCGCTCTTATCGATACCTCCAGCGTTGACGACGACCAACCGGCAGCTCGAGGAAAGAACGAAATTGGTTCGATGTGGGATGAGCTGGCTGAGCCAGGGTTGACCTCTATGATGCCTTGGACCCTGGTAGGAGTGGGAAACGTCGGGTCAAGCCACTGGTCAAGTGTCGAAGAGTCTGCCACGGTATCGAAGGATCAGTTGTCCAGAAGACGATTGTGATTTCCCTTGTATTGGTTGGGATCGAGCTGAACACTGGGATAGACTGCATCGATGTAACCCGTATGTGATCTTCGAATATGATCTCACCGTCGTTAGCAGTGGCGGCTGTCGAATCATCGGGAACCAGCATGCAGACGTACTTCGGGACGCTTTCGATGAATGCTAGGGGCATAAACTCAAGGGGCGAGACCGTCTGGTATGGCGTCGCCTCGAGGATCACGATCTTGCCCGGGTTGGAGCCCGGAGTGTCTGATTGCTCACCGAATATTGCTCAAGTTGGTGAGCGTGGACGGAGCTGAAGACGATACGCAGGATTCGTAGGCGAGGAAGCGTGAGGTGCTCCTTGAGTCAAGCCTTTCACTCATCCATCGGAGGTGGTGCTGATAGCTGAGGATCTCAACAGCGGTCAGAAGTCTGTTCTTCCGTGTTGCTGTGGGTGATTCCGAATCTGACTCATCGACCCATGTCGACAAGAGGGTTGGCGGGGCGAAAGTACAGGAGAGACAGGCTTCAATAGAGAAATCTCCCGGAACGATCGTGAAAGCATGTCGCGACCCTTCGAGATGGCGAAGGTAGGTTTGTCGATGATAGGATCCAGATAGGTGAGGATGCGATTGATGAGCTCCCTAAGGTAGGGTAGGGCTGGAGAGCTTCAGGTGAGGACAGCCTGTCAACTGGTACGCTGCATTTCAAGTGATAGCTCACTACTTCATCATCTGCCTTTTCTGTCTCGACAAACAGTTCGGTTCTTCGCTGCTGCCAAAGCGCTTCGCAGGCATCATAAAGATTCTCGCTGGTAGAGTCAGCGGAAGATTTTATTGAAAGAGCGTTCGCTACGCTTATTGAGACGGTGACGAGGACGAGGCGAAGATAGTATTGACTCGTTGCGGGGAACAAAGGAAGGCGAGAAGATCATGAAAGGTTGATTGACCTCGCGGCGGCAATTCATTAACGCGGCTTCCTTTCACACACAACGCTCGGACCGCCATGACGTGTGTGATCTGATGGCATCAGTGCTGCTTTCTGCACCATGCAGCTTCTCGACAAAGGCTAGCTCACCTCAAGGCATCCATGAATCACCATCCCCCTGGCTAAGCTAAACGAGGTCTCGCTTTTATGATATGGTTCCTCCATGCTCCCTGCACAGCTGCTTCGAGAACCCTTTGTTCCACCCAATCTTCCATCCGCTCAAACCTCACCATCCCCATCCACTTCTCGACCACCTCCTTCACCTCCTCACTCTCCTTCATCAGCTCTTGTCCCTCCCCCACAACCTCCCCATAATCATTCAAGATGACAATCACATTCCCTGCCCTAGCCCGCCACATCATCTCAACCCTCAGAGCTTCCTTGACCTTCCTCTCCATCTCCTCGACTCCCACTCTTCCCATACCAAGAGACTCCGCATCGATCCTTCCGACATTCACAAGTCTCAATATCCTCCCTTCCACCCCTCCGCAACCACTCACCACATCCTCCAGATCCTTTATGAACTCGTCTAAACCAAAGTTAGACGATAACCACTCCTCATTGGGCTCTTGGTACCACCTCGGCCAAGTTTCATCCGGTCTGGTCTCAAAGATCACTACCACTTCCTTAATGTGATCAGGAATCTGCTGAACGAAGAGCGGTACGAGACGGGTGTACCTCGCTTCGAATCGAGTTGGTTTGATGATGAGTCGGTTTAGCTTGTCGCCAAATGGGGATAGGAGCGAGGAAGCGTCCGAGCGAAGTCCTTTCGGAAGAATGGCATTGAGCGAGTAAAGGTTCTCGATGATCAGTGTGGTGGGTTGGAACCCATTCAGGAAAGGACAGGTGGGGGGTCGGTCCGTCGAGCAGAAAAGAGAGTCCTTCTCCCATGGTTCGAGAATCAGTCGCAGAGTCTTCAGGTTGGGTAGCTCGAGTGATCCGGATGAGAGGGTAGATTCTTCATGGTGGTAGAGGGTCAGGTGCTCGATATAGCTGAAAACGATGCTCTTGAGTGATGAGCTTGGAGTCGCGCTGAGATTGAGGAGGAGAGAGATGTGAATGCTTGGATCGAAAGTTGGTTCATGGTATAGACGCTTTCCGGCGAGGTTGATGGTATCGTGGGAGAGGCGTAGACATGTAGCTAGTGTTGAATTGTCTGCGTAATCGAGGATGCGAGGAAGTAGCTCTGGAGGAAGCTGAAGTGACATCCTTCGGACTCAATTCAAGCTCAGGCAGCGAACGGTTTAGAGAACGGCGAGCTTTTCGAGTTCATCCGTCGTCTCGGCATATGAAAACTCGAAGAGGTTGAGCAGAGCGGATCCGGAGTGCTTTGCGCGCTATCCTCGTGTCTGGCAAGGTGGTCTACGGGAAATCTGAAGGCTGATTGAGACAAAGGGTGAGGCTGATGGGGACAAAGGGTCGAATGCAACCCTTTCGTCCCAATCAGCCTTCACCGCAGATGAGTACCGGCCACTTCCCGCATACCACTTGCTTTTACTGTTGTGCACGCAGTGCCAGCTTGGTGAAGCAAGGCTTATATGAAATGTATGGAGCGTTAGCAGGTGAACGAGCGGGTCTAACGACTGCCCGGATATGGTAATCTATATACATTTCGGTCGAAATTAAGAAGAGGTATGACGCAAATGCTAGGTATGACTGTCCATTGACGTGCAGTCTACCCTCATAGAAGGTCGAAATCATCCAACTAAGGATAGCAATCAGCTCGATCCTCTCCATCCCGATAAATCGCTGAGAAGACAAGTGACAAGGGGGACAGCGGAGACCCACCTCGTCGTTATACTTCATGATTGTCCTCTTCCTAGCGCTCGTGTCCACCCAAGTCACGAAATCCTCCATACGTTTCGTCACGAGCATCGCTGGGTCTGTCACCGGGCTTGGACCGACTCGAATGTGCCCTTGCTCGATTGTTCGAACAGCCTGGATGTATCGTCAGCTTCTGCCTCGCAGGGAGCATTTCGAGTGCACAACGGACATCCGATACGGTCTCCGCCATTTTCAGGTGAGTCGCTACCACTGCCAATCTCCGACGAGCAATGGAAGAGACGGTGACTTTGTTCTCGATATCCGAAGGTTTGACGCCGACGTCTGCGCATGAAAAATTCAGCTAAGGTACAAGAAGATAGAGACGAAGCAGAGCTCACCCAAGATGCCCATGTCGTACAACTTATTGAGCATCTCTGTCTCCCGCTGTTGTCGGAATGGGTCTTCGGCCGGTAGTAGGGATATGCGGTGGATGAGGGAACGGAGGGATCCGCAGATTTTGTTGTACCTGCGGCACTATCAGCAACGTACTCAGCGAGAAGCAATATCATCGGTCGCGATACCGACGGGCAATCCTTTTTTTTTTATGAGGCTCACTTGTGATAGTCCTCCCTGTCCTGTATATGGTACTTCCGCATCACCTTGACCTCGCGCAAGGAAGCATCTTGCTTCCACTGTTCAAGGGGATTTAGATCCGGCAATACCGGACGAAGACGCAGCTTACACTAAGAAAGTCGACCTTCTTGAGGAGCTTCTGCTCATGGTGCTTGAGTTGCCGCATTGCTAAGGCCCCTAACCGGGTTGAATGGCTTTCGCATGCGAAAAGTTGGAAAGTCTAAATGGAAGTTCGTACATTTCAGGTGGCAAGAAATCTCCATTAATCCCGCCGAATCGCCGCGTGCCTGTCCAAATGCTAGCTAGCTTTGTTCTGCATCTCTCAATCCTTGTCTCTCGTTGAACCTCTCTTTGGTTCCTCCTTTTGTGAGAGTAGTAGTTTGGGAGCTGTGTGAGAGAGCTCTTCACGTTCGTCGAACGCTCCAACGCCTTTTCGCCGCTCAATTCCATCATCAGCTCAGACGACAACCGGATCCGGTGAGGTCATCAAAGACTTCCATTGACTCAATCGAATTTTCGCTTGGTCAATCGCCTCGCATACTTCTAGTCGGAAGGAGTCAGGAGTTGTTAAGGGAGAAGAGTGGAAGGCTGAAAGCGGAGGAAGGATAGACGACTGAAGATATAGGTGGGGAAGGTCGCTGAAGCGGGTAAAGTGACGCTGACAAGTCGATTCTCGTTAATTACTATCTTAACTCGATTAGAAGCCCTTCGAACGCTCTACGGATACGCGTGGATCTCCGAATCCGCATCCAAGTGTCGCCTATCCTTGCAGAACGCCGGTGAGTCATCGTAATCGCTCGGTCTGCACGCCTCTGCATATTCCTGTCGCCGGAGGCCTTCGCATAACGGTCCGAAGACATCTTCTTTAGACCACTACCCTTCATGCGATATGACACCCATATCTACCCCTACTTCATGTATCTCAAACGATTTACTGCGCCTCCTTTCACCACTTCTCCTTTGCTCGAATCTCGCTTTGTTCTCTCTTGCCCCAAATCGAACGGCTAGGTTTTGGAAGCGACAAGCGCTGACTGCTCCTCTTCTTCTTATTCGACACGACCATCACAACGATGATCGCCGTTCAATTCTCTCCCTCGACGTTTCCCCCCGTCCCACAGAATCCTATATCCCTGGTCCACCCCAGCATGTCTACACCTCAACCGGCTCAGCAAAAGTCAACATCAGTATTCAATGCTCTGGGCTCCTACGCCGACCGCATCAAATCTCCTTCGGATCACAACGCCACACCCCTTCCCACTGGTACTCCCGCTCCCACACCGAAAACCGTCTCCGCTTCCTCGGTCACTGGTCCACCCAAACCCATTCCGAGAAGCGAGAAGGCTGAGGAAATCAAGGATGAAGGTTCTTGGGAAACAGTTCAGGTCGGACGGCATCGTCCACGCGAAGAGCGGAGAGCTGGCGGTTCTTCGAGAAACTGGAGAGATCGGCCTGCCAGAGATGGGAACGCGGAAGACAGCGAAAGAAGAGGTGCAGAAGCGAAGGGAGAGAGAAAGGCTGCGAGTTCGAGCGTTCCTCCGTCAACATTATCGGAGAAGCCGGCCGTACCAAAATCAGCGGTGACACCATCGACCGGAGTCAAATCCGCCTGGGGTATCACCACTCCCCTTGTTCATCGCCAAAGATCTCATCCTACACCCAAGTCAACGACCTCCAAATCCATTCAAAACCCCAAGACGAGCAGTGCTCAGCAAAGTCAAACAGAACCATCATCTCCATCACTCACTAATACTACCGCCACCAACACCTCCGCTTCGGTCGTTGACTCCATCGCCTCGCCCAATCCCTCCGCTGAGACTGCGTCCACCGCACCGACAAGTATAGCACCGAGAGGGAACGAAGCGGATGAGAATGGCAGCTGGAATGTGCGGTCGAAGCAGGAGATTGAAGAGACGATGATTACACCGGTACCGAAACCTGCCCCTCCTCCAGTTGTCAATGCCTGGGGTATGAGGAAGAATACCCCGCCGCCGACCGCGGATGCAGAGGGAAGAGGGACGGAGGCGGCACCAGCACCAGCGCTGCAATTTGGTACCGTTACTGCTGCTATCGATAAATCCGACGTCGCATTGCCAAGTCGGATGCCGCGCGGGGACGACGCAGTGAAAATCGCGAAGCAGAAGAAACTGCCGGTCTCTGCGCCACCATCTTCTATCGGAGTGATGAAGGATGCGACTGCTTGGCCTGATGTGGCGCAAGCTGCAGACAAGGTGGCTGAGGAGAAGAAAGAGAAGGTCAAGGAGAAGAAGGGGAGTGAGGAAAGCAGCGTTGTGGATGACGCGAGTTCATCTAGCAGTGTGTACCGCCCGTTGTTGATGGTGATTAATGCTAACTTGTAGCAGAGAAGCCAAAATGGACAGCCATCCCCGGAACAGAGCTTCTGGCAGCTGCAGATGAAGCTGCCGAGGTCAAACGTCGTGAAACAGTAGCGCGGAGTCGAGCGATGAAGGCAGAGTCATTAGTCTCGCCTGTTAAAGCGAAGTCCAGGAAAGGATCTCTGGATGGGAGGAAGGGAGTTCGGCCAGCTGTGCCAGGATCCAGCGAGATCCGAATGCCACCCATGTCACAGGGTCAAAGAAGAGGCAGTACCGGGTTCAAGCCTGTGTTTGGGACGGTGAACGTGGAGTCATCAAGCGGGACATCCACCTCAGCCGGTGGAGTGGAGGCACCAAGCGAGGTGCTAAATGGGACATCCAGTGCACCTCTTTCCCGTCATACGAGCCGTCAATCTCGGCGTGACTCGTCTCCGCAGCGGTCACGAGCCCAGCTCCCCTCTCCCAACGACCAGGACATCCCCCTTGACCCCTCATCTATGCGATTCGGTTCCGGACCCCTCGGTTCCAAGCCAATGACTGGGAATTCCACCGCTCCCATTCTTCAAAACCCTTTCCCTGCTAATCTTCCTTTCCCACGACCACCTAGAGGAGGCTTCGGAAGAGGTCGAGGAGCTTACCGAAACTCCTTCTCGACGATGAGCGGAGCACCGAACATGTATCAACGTGGATACGGGATGGGCCATCAGCAGTTCTACCCGCCCCAACCTATACCTCCCTACGCGCCAGGTGGGATGTACGACCCCGTGCAGACGCAGTACATGCAAACGCAAATGTACGGGAGAGGAGCACCACCACCTCCGCCGTTACCCCAGACTGTCATATCTGGATTGGATCCAACTCGGTTCTACGTCCTTGGACAGGTGAGCGTCTTACACGCCCCCGGGACCTCAAACTGATCCCACCAGGTCGAATACTATTTCAGCATGCAGAACCTTGCGATGGACTTCTTCTTGCGGCAACAGGTGATTTACAATTTCGAGGATCCTCAGCCACGCTGACTTCCTTAGATGGATTCGGAAGGCTGGATCGACATCGCGATGATCGGGTCTTTCAACCGAGTGAAAACCCTGACCCAAGACCCCACAATGCTACGCGAAGTCGTAACCCTCTCCTCACTCCTTGAGGTCCGAGACAACAAAGTCCGCCTTGCGAATGGAGAGTCGAATCGATGGGTTCTACCCGATGCAAAACCCTCTACATTATCAGGAGCCGACCCGCCAGTCGAGGAGGCTTTGGGGGTTTCAAGTGGATTGCCGAATGGCGATGTACCGGCGAAGTTCGGGCCTGGGGATGTCGAGAATGCGCTTATGAAGAGTGTCCCGCCGAGCTCGAGTGCGAGTGTATTGAACGGGGATGAAAGTATGGAAAAAACGGACACTCCAGGGACGAGTATGTCGGGCGATGCTAAGGAGGAGGACGAAGGTAATGTGAAGGTTGAGATGCGATGAATTCGGAAGGTGAGCTAGACAGGTTTATGCTTCTGGACCGACTAAAGCTGACCGATGCTCAGCTTGTGATGACACCAAGAGTGAAGGCTCACAGACTCCCTACCATATGCCCTTCATCATCCATTCATGCCTCACCACCAACGCCATGCCATTACCTCCTCATGCCGCTCGGCCCTAACCAAAATCAGTAACCTTATCTCTTTCCGTCCTGTTTCATCATCTCCGCATTGTCTCCTCGGACGCATACACTATCGAAGTCCCATCTTGCAACTGCATAATGTTTCTCATGGTAGCGGGTTTTTGTGCATAGCATTGAGGTCTAGAGCGAACTAGCTCGTAGGGTGAAAAGAATAGGAGAAATCATAGCATTTGTGCAGATATAGCGTACATGCATACATTGGTTTATGGGCGAAGCAATTGTTCGAGGTTTGATCGATGATGCTGTTTTACGCGAAGTGTCTGGAGAAATTGTCAGCCTTTGCAATGAGACAGGTTCGGTGATACGTACATTCCCTGAACGTTGAATGATGCTAGTAACCTATCGAAGGTGTCAGCACGGTAAGTCTAGGTCGGAAAAACTAATCTCACTTCAGCAAGTCGTCTACGTCCATCTTTGCCGCTCTCGACTCGGCAAATCCAGACTCCACCAGAATCTCCTCGATCTTCGCCTTCATCTCCAATCCATCCTCGATGATCTGTCGTGACACCCCCATAATTAATAACGTCTTCATAAGCAAGACGTCTGACGTACCACCCCCGATTCCGCACACCAAGTCCTGTAGTTCCTCTGCAACATCTCCCCAACCCCCTTCGCTCCAAAACAAGCCCTTACATGCCTATTCATCCTTGAGAAAATCACCCTATTCAACCCATCAAACTCATCAAAAGCCACTGGGGGAGGAGGATCTCGGGGACTCAAACGAACGACACTCGATTCGACTTGAGGTGCTGGACGGAAGTTCGCTTTTCCCACTTTCATCAAGTGGTCGACTCGAGCGAAGAGTTGAACGTTTGCGGAGAGACGACACCAGAGTTTCGAGCGGGGTGGGGCGACGAGACGGAGGGCGAATTCGCGTTGAAACATTAGGATTGAGGTTCGGATTAAGGGTCGGTGGGAGAGGAGTTTGAAGACGAGTGGGGAGGAGATCTGCGAGGTGTCAGTATGGGGAGATACCGCACAGTCTCAAAATTGAGCGGGTTGTATGTAGGAGGGGAACTTACTTGATATGGGGTGTTTGAGATACAGACGTCGAAGTAGGGTAGTTCGGCTTTGACGAAATCTCCAACCATGAGCTCGAGCTTCTTCTGCTCTGGCCTAACGGAATGACATCAACATCAACTCCTCAGAAGGGCAAGATGAAATGCTCACTTCCCGAGGACACGCTTCTGCACCTCAGCAGCCATCCTCGGATCCATCTCAACAGCCACGACCTTTCTGCATTGCTGCAAGATCCGGATGGTAAGGTTACCCGTTCCCGGACCGACTTCAAGGACGATATCGGAGGGTTTCAGATTCGCCTGGTCTACCTATCAGCTTGAGCTGCAGAAGGATACGGGGAGCAATTAACCTTATCAACGATTCTAAGTATGATCAGCAGATTGTTTTCCTGAGGCTATCAAGGCATACCCTTGCGCTACCAGCGGGTTTGTGAGAATATGTTGTCCGAAACGAGCTGTGTCCAAGAGGTGGTTCCGAGCTCCGGATGTCGAGGATTCGCCATTCTTGATGAACGAGGATTTTGGTCGGTCGGAAGCGGTGTGAGGTCGAACGAAGGTATGGGATGTGGCTTTCGGCATAGTAAAAAGCGGTTGTGGAGATGAGAGAGGAGAGACCAGCTAATCTCGTTGTGGTTCAGCAGACTTTTTTGCAACGATCACGTGCCGACGCCTGTTCTGCCTTTCAGCCGCTAATATTTGACGGAATGCCTTCGATGACCCCTGCTGACTTTGACTCTCAAAGCGGATGAGGCATTTTAGACAATCAAAGGCATACCTTACACTGATCCAGATGGGCGATGTCTACGGGATAAGCCCCCAGCTAATGAGTATCGCTTTCGTCCAAAGCTTCAGACCAGCAAACAGTCTGACTATACAAGTGTACTCACTCCGACTTACAACCGCTGAAAACGAGCTTGAATCATGTCGGTCAGTAACGAGAGTAACATGACCCTTGTGTCAGTTCTCTCCGTCACGGTACGTCAGCAGGGATCCTTCTCACTGCTCGTCCAGACTGACGATCACCTTCAGTCTCTCATCTTCACCGTACACCACACGTACAAGTTCGACAAGTGGAAGTGTCTCATCCCACGAAGGAAGGATTGGTTTCGTTTCCTTCTCACGGTCAGTCGAGAGTCGAGTAACTATTCAACGTCTATGCTGAAGCAAGTAGTATATGCTGGTGTCGAGTCAGCTGGGGCTACTGATCTGGGGGAGCGGATGGTGCTGTGAGATATCAATCATTGCCCCGCATACCGTCTCATGTGAAGGGCTGTAGGTATCAAGTACAAGCTTGGATGGGTGACTCTCCCTGGTTACGGAGCCGTACCATTGCCCAATCAGCTATGGTCGGAACACTACAAGCACCTCAATTTCCCGCTCACTTTCTGGCTCACCGGTTCGTTCTTCCCATCCTTTGAAGCTACCACTGATGATGTTCAGCCGCGTACGGTCTTCAGGTCTCTATGAATGCCGAAGAGGGTCTCTACTGGTAAGGTATTGCGCCAAATGTATCTAACACGAGACAGGTATCACCTGATGCGAGCGGTCCGCCGACCGAAATCAGCGAGATCATGGCTCAACTCATCATTCTTCATCGCCTGGATCGTGATATCCGTGGCGAGCTTCATCATCCAGTTTGGTGTCGCATGGATCCACAAGAACGATCTAGAGACACAAATGACGAGGATGTTCACGGCCAGTGGGTTGATTGAGCTATTGTCAGTCACTCTCCTCGCTATGTGACATCTCAGTGTGTTGATGATACTGGAAGGGTATGCCTAGCTGCTTCGATCGTCATCATCAAGTTTCCGGCTTTTCTCGACGACGTGGTAGGATGTGTTACGTTTTCGCATGTCTGGGCTGACAGTCATGTAGAAATCATCAGGCGCTGGCCCTGAAGTTCGAGCGAGGCTCCACTTCTATCACGGTCAGTCCCCCCCCTCCCCCTCCCCCTCCCCCTCCCCTCCCCCCCCCCCTCTTCTTCTCTTCCCGAACTCCTCCGCCCTCGCCTCCCTTCCTCCTCTGGTTGCCCATCTCTCCAAGAACTTCCATCGTGTTTCCTCTAGCCGACTCAAGCCGAGTTCCTATTCAGAAGCGAACAAAGTCCGGACCTTTTTCCGGCTAGTCTTCACCGTCTGCATCCTGACCGTCGGTGTCGATGCGTTAACCACGAGGAAGCGTATCGTCTCGAATCAGTGGGTATTTTCACATCACCTCGATCTGCAAAACCTAAATGAAAACTCTTCAGCGCGGCATTTGGTCAGTCCTGAGCTGTGTCTCATTCTCCCGCGGAAATTGATAGGAGGCGTTAGATATACTTCAGCAGATGATCTACGGCTCCTACTTTTTCGCCTACATCGTTTCGGTAATCGTAAGCGACAACGTCAACCTCATCTAGTCGTCTGCTGATGCTTATTGAGCTTTACCTCCCTCGTAGTTGGGGTTCGAAGAGGACGAAAGATACCGCTCAGGTTATGGTCGCTAGACCACCATTGCAAAATCCTGAAATCGCTTCACACTCGCTCATGTCGCTCCTCCGAGAAGGTGGACAATGGGATGATGAGGATGATCTTCGAATCGGTCGCTCAAGGGGTGAAGAAAGGCCTTTCGAGAGTGGACAATTGGATGAGACGAGTCCGGTCGAGGAGGAAGAGTCTGTCCCGAGGATTCGCCAAGTAAGCACGAGTGGACGATACAATGTGATGTTGGTACTGACTGGATCAGTTACAAGACTTCAGCTCACCCAACGACGTAAGGAGGAGGATGAGTCCGCTGCCGCCGAAGGAGCTCAAGAACAAGGTTCAGGAGATGGATGACGGTTCTGTGCCGGCTCCCATGGCTAAAGACTATGCCTAAAGATTTGCTATGGGCTCGCTTACTGGTCAGGAAGAAGAGATGACCGAGGTGGAAAGAGAATGGGGAGGAAGAGGATATGAGGAGGAGGGGGAGAGGAAAAGGGAGAGGAAGAGGGAGTCAAGAGAGGGCGGAGAGAAGCTGGATGAAAGGGTCATGACCCGGCGGTCATTCATAGCAGAGGAGGATTGAAGGGGAATGGGTGAGTGGAAAGGAATGGGTAGTGAAGGAAGATGGCGTATGATACACGTCCACGCTGGTCGTGAGAAGACTTGTGTCTGCTTCTGATGTGACGCCCCTCGCCCTTCAGAAGGCGGAAGAATATCGCGGGCTGATCACAGTTTTGCTTGAATATAACGGCTTTCACGGCAAAGTCCGCCTTAAACCCTTGGAGATTTTACCTCCACCAACAACTCGGGGTCGTGACCGGACCGTTTCTCCGATGCCATGGAAGGTATATATACAGGCTTCTTTCTTTTTCCTCTCATCCGTCTAATCTTCTTTCCTTCATCTCCGTTCAAGATGTCGTCGACCAACACGATGCCCTACGTGAAGCTCGGGGAGAAATGCGGTATGAAAGTGAGAAACAGCACTCCAAGTTTTATGGCGTGCCTAGCTGAGGAGTTTCGTGTAGGTCTCGAAGATTATCCTCGGTGTGATGCAATACGGTTCAGGCCAAGACTGGATGATCCCCGATCACGACGAGGGGATCAAGCAGCTCAAGTACGCTTACGACAAGGGGATCAACGTGGGTCCTCCCCCTCCTACCTACTGGTGGACAGCTTATCAGGCTGGATGTAAGGCCTTTGACACTGCCAATGTCTACTCTGCCGGAGAGTCCGAAGTCATCCTCGGCAAATTCCTAAAACAGCACAAGATCCCTAGGGAAAGTGTCGTGATTTTATCAAAGACCTTCAATCCAGATGGGAAAAAGGAGGACCGCGGACCTGCAGAATTGGTCAATCACCGCGGTCTTAGCAGAAAGGTAAGTCAGCTCCTCTTGACATCCCTTAAGTCTCTACGGTCAGGGACGAAGACTGACCTCCTCTATAGCGTATCTTCGCATCCGTCAGGGGCTCCCTCGACCGTCTTGGACTAGACTACATGGACGTCCTCCAATGCCACCGATTCGACCCCGAGACTCCTATCGAGGAGACGATGCAGGCTCTCCATGATGTTGTCCAGCTCGGATGGGTACGATACATTGGGATGTCCAGTTGTTGGGCTTGGCAATTCCAGCTCATGCAGCGTGGGTTTCTCTCGAGCGCCTTCGGAGAAGGACGTTCAAAGAGTTGTTACTCCCATCAGAATACGCCCTTGCGAATCGACTCACCCCCTTCGTCTCGATGCAGAACCAGCACAGCGCGATGTACCGTGAGGAGGAGAGGGAGATGATGCCGATGTTGAAGCATTACGGGATCGGTGTCATCCCTTGGGGTCCCATGGCTGGCGGATGTGAGCGACTTTACTTTACCACCTCGATTTCGGATCGCTAATCGTGGTAGTGCTTTGCCGACCTCACAAGGAGATGGACTCAACGACTCGAGGTGCCGGTCGAGTCTAGGACGGACGTGGTGATCAGGTTAGTCCGATTTCTTTAGCGGTTTGCGGTTTTATGTACCCAAGATTACGTGAGTATAAATAGCCCGGGGACAAACGCGTCAACAACAAAGTCGAGGAGATCGCAAAGAAGCGTAACGCTCCGATGGCTGAGATCGCGCTCGCGTGGTCCATCCAGTGCCCCTGGGTCACTGCGCCGATCGTCGGGATCAAGAGCAACGAGCGACTCGATGAGCTGCTCAAGGCGCTCGAGACGAAACTCACGGACGAGGAGGTGGAGTCGATCAATGAGCTTTACGAGCCGGTTAAGGTAAGGGGACACACTTAAGGGTCTGAATCAGCAGATACGCCGGCAAGCCAGTGTGAGACGGTATAGAAGCAGACATTCTTTCTTGATATGCAACCAATGGTCATATCATGCGAGACAGGCCTCGCCCGGCAATCTGCTGGTATGGCCTGGAACAAGAAGATCGATTGTGAGCCTGCCGACGCGTTCCGCGAATGCAACCGTATCCTCGGCCAATCGACGGCTCTCTTCACGGTATCAGACTAAGGCGCTCCCGATCACTCAAGAACCACCTGATGATAGATCAAGATCAAAGATATTCAAAGACAGCTTAGCCTTCCGCAGCAAGAAGCTTTCTGGGGTCGCGTAGGCTCATCCGTTCTATCCTTTCAGTTCCTTCAATTCCCCCACATTCCAGCGTACTTGCCTCATATGATTTGAACATGCGCTCTTCTCTGTTCCTCCTTTCAACTAAAAAATCTCACGGGTGACGAAGGCACTGGCCGCAGTGACATATAAAGCGAAGCGGTCTCTCACACTGAGCGTTCATTACCCAAATCTTCATCATCCCTATTGAATTGGCTTTACTGATACAGACATACCACTTCATGACTTTACTAATACAGACATACCACTTCATGACAACCCTTGTGGACCCCATATTGGATCCAGTCAAGGCGATCCTTCTTTCCCAGACCAATTGCTCAAAGGTGGATTCAGAGAGCTCCCACTGGATCGAGAGACCGGCGCCTTACGAGCTTGGTTTTCTGAAGGGGTGAAGGGAGTCCCAACGACCTCCTACCACCCTTTCCGCATCAGGCACACACTTCGGATGTTAGATCGGACCGGGCGTTGCTGACGCTGCGCACGGAGCTGATGGACATTGAGCTTGAGCTGTTGGAGCATGATACCAGGTACTACCGGCGAGGAAAAGATCATCAAGCGGAAGAAGGATCACTGTACCGAGATTCGCTTCCCGTATAGCAAGAGTACCGCTTAGCGTACAATGATCTTCACGCACGGGCAATCGATCTTGAGGCAGTTCCAACCCAATAGCGAGGTCCGCCCTCGGTACGCGAGTCGTAGAGGGATCGGTCGAACTCACCATGGGCGAAGTAACGCCTTTGAATAACCCTTGCACCTGTACCAGATAAGCACTACCTCTGATTCAATACGATCATCTCACCTTCCCTCTTTAACGATAGCGCCTTCCCAAATCAGCCTGTACATTTTGCAAGCTCACACAACCCACCCAGCGCTCCATATGTCGACGCATATCGTCCAGCGAATTGTGGCGTCTGATATCGTACTTTAACG